>QWCD01000001.1_pt1 | contig 285447 bp, 281 predicted proteins | sample 1972461 | NCBI WGS metagenome assembly QWCD01 (sample SAMN09866717, study PRJNA288562) | Human vaginal metagenome isolate term4_vaginal, whole genome shotgun... | isolation source: vagina | host: Homo sapiens | place: USA: California | reverse complement strand
AATAATTACAGTCGATATGTTCCTACAAACGAGAGCCAATCTTTGATATGTTTCCATCTACGAGCGTGGATATGTTCCCCATAACCATAGGGGTTGAGAGTATAGTTATACTTAAAAAATATAAAGGATAAAAAATGAAAAATTTAAATGAAGAAAAATTCGCTCACATAACTGTTTTTGAGAAAAATTTAGAGTTTCAAATAGATACTTTAGAGAAATTAAACAAGCTTTTAAAAACATTAAAAAAGTCTTTAAAAGAGTATCAAAAGCTTATGGACTATTACTACGGCAAACAAAGAAACGATGACCTAGAAGCCGATAGAAAAGGAGAGATCCCAACAGATCTAAAAAGAGCAGTTTTAAGCGAAGATGAAATTTATAATATGATGATTGACTATAGAGAGAGCGCCATTGAGATGATAGAAATAGCAACAAAAATGTTAAGAGCCTAAATTTGAAGTTTAAATTTTGCTACAATAAAGTTTTAAATTTACAAAATAAATTTGATATGAATACAAAATAAATTTGAAATTATCTATAAAATAATTTCAAATTTAGCGAGTAGGGATCTATATACGATTAAGATCGGTAAATTTTGATAGATAAAAACCATTTCATAGATATAAATTAGTTTAGATGGTAGAAAGGAAACAACAAAAATTTTTTTTAAGAGATAAAAGAAAAACATATTGACAATCTTCTATATGATGGTATAATTATACGTGAAAATATCAATGAGGTTTACATGAAGAATAAATATATAGAAATATCAAAAAAATTAAAAGTTTTGAGTGATCCAAAACGATTAGAAATTATAGATATGTTATCTTGCGATGAGCTTTGTGCTTGTGAGATATTAGAGAAATTTGATATAACACAACCGACACTATCTAATGATATGAAAAGATTAGAGGATGCTAATCTAGTTATTAGCCGAAGAGAAGGAAAAAACATATATTACATTGCCAATAAAAAGATTTTAAAGGAGATGCAATCTAGCTTAAAGGAAATATTTGATAGCGGGGATGAATGTATTTGCCACACTTGGGAAAAGTAAATTTTTATGCATTATACATAGAAACATTTAAATATATCTATACTAAAAGAGGTAGGAGAACTATGGTAAAAAATAAGAATAATGAAATTAATGTATTTCAAAAATACCTAACTTTATGGGTATTATTTTGCATGATTGTGGGTGTACTTATAGGAAAATATATACCTATAATCCCATCTGTTTTAGGCAAAATGCAAATTGCAGGTATATCTGTGCCCATAGCGATATTAATTTGGATTATGATTTATCCAATGATGATGAAAGTAGATTTTCAAAGTATTAAAAAAGTTAGAGAAAATCCAAAAGGTCTATTTGTAACATGGACTGTTAATTGGCTAATAAAGCCATTTACTATGTTTGGAATAGCTTTTTTGTTTTTCTTTATTATATTTAAAGATATCATTCCTAATGATTTGGCCAATGATTATTTAGCGGGAGCTGTTTTGCTCGGAGCTGCGCCATGTACTGCTATGGTTTTTGTGTGGTCGACTCTTACAAAGGGTGACCCTGCTTACACTGTGGTTCAAGTAGCCACAAATGATTTAATTATTTTACTTGCTTTTGTACCTATAGTGAAATTTTTATTAGGTGTATCTAATGTTGTAGTACCATATAGCACATTATTTATTAGTGTGTTTTTATTTGTTGCTATTCCATTATTAGGAGGTGCCATCACAAGGAAAATAGTAATTGATAAAAGAGGAAAGGACTATTTTGAAAGACAATTTTCAAGTAAATTTGACGGAACGACAACAGTTGGACTACTATTGACCCTAATAATTATATTTAGCTCACAAGCAAATATAATTTTAGAAAATCCATTTCATATTTTATTGATAGCTATTCCACTTACCCTTCAAACATTCCTAATTTTTACTATAGCGTATGTGTTGAGCAAAAAAGTAGGTTTACCTTTTAAAATAGCTGCACCAGCAGGCATGATTGGAGCTTCAAATTTCTTTGAATTATCTGTAGCTGTTGCAATAGCAATATTTGGGATACATTCACCAGTTGCACTAGCTTGCACTGTAGGTGTTCTTACTGAAGTACCGGTTATGCTATTTTTAGTGAAAATTGCTAATAATACAAAACACTGGTTTTTAGAAAATAAAGAATCTTATAGAGGTTAGATATGTGGAGTTTTTTTCAAGATCAAATTCTAGGTATGAAATGGCTCAATGAGTTAATAGGAAAAGTATTAACAAATCTTGGTTTTGATATGACTTCAAAACTTGGAGGAAGTTTGCAATTTTTCATTTATGATGTTATAAAAATTACAATATTACTTTGTGTGTTGATTTTTATAATTTCTTATATACAAAGCTATTTCCCACCTGAAAGAAGTAAAAAAATTCTTGGACGTTTTAATGGATTAGTGGCAAACATCATAGCCGCATTATTAGGAACCGTTACACCGTTTTGCTCTTGTTCATCTATCCCGCTATTTATTGGATTTACGAGTGCTGGATTACCATTAGGTGTTACATTCAGTTTCTTGATTTCTTCTCCAATGGTTGATTTGGGTAGCCTTATTTTACTTACGAGTATCTTTGGAGCCAAAGTAGCTCTAGCATATGTAGTATTGGGGCTAATTATTGCTGTAGTTGGTGGTAGCCTCATCGAAAAAATGCATATGGAAAGATATGTAGAAGATTTTATAAAAAATGCAAGTCAAGTTGATATTAGCTCTCCAAGCTTAACATTAAAAGATAGGATTGATTTTTCTAAAACTCAAGTTAGTGACACTTTCAAAAAAGTTTTCCCTTATATTTTAGTAGGTGTGGGCATAGGGGCATTGATACACAATTGGATTCCTCAAACTTGGGTGGAAAATATCTTAGGTAGCAAGAATCCACTTGGAGTGGTTTTGGCAACTGTTATAGGAACACCAATGTATGCTGATATTTTTGGAGCTGTACCAATAGCAGAAGCTCTATTATCAAAAGGTGCTCAACTAGGAACTGTCCTAGCTTTTATGATGGCAGTAACAACACTAAGCCTACCATCATTGATTATGTTAAAAAAAGCAGTCAAACCAAAGCTTTTATTTTTATTCATAGGAATTTGTACTTTTGGGATAATTGTTGTAGGATACTTATTTAACATTTTTAATGCTATTTTAATTTAATGGGGAACTAAAATGAAATTATTAAGTAGAAAGCAAAAAATATATACCGTTGTGAAAACAATAGATGTAAATTAAGGAGGAAAAAATGAGATTATTTCGTAAGAAAGAAAAAGAAGAGAAAGGTTGTACTTGTGGAGGTAATTGTGAACCTGCTAATAATAAGGAAGTTAAAGAAACAAGTTGCTGTGATGTAAATTATTCATCAGAGAATATAGAAAAAGCAGAAGAAAAGAAAAAAGAGAAAGGAATTAAAATACTAGGTTCTGGTTGCTCGAAATGTGCTGCTTTAGAAAAATCAACCAGGGAAGCACTCGCTGAACTTAATGTTGAAGAAAATATAGACCACATTACTGACTTTTCTCAAATCGCAAGTTATGGAGTTATGTCCACTCCGGCATTAGTTATAAATGGCAAAGTTGTATCCTATGGCAAAGTTTTAAACAAGGATGAAGTAAAAGATTTATTAGAACAAAATGGTGTAAATTAAAATGAAAAAACCAAAAGTTGCATTTATATGTGTACATAATAGCTGTAGGAGCCAAATTGCAGAAGCCTTAGGGAAAAAATATGCTTCAGATGTGTTTGACTCCTATTCAGCTGGAACAAAATTAAACAATCAGATTAATCAGGATGCAGTTCGTATTGTAAAAGAACTTTATGGAATCGATATGAATGCAAACGGACACCATAGCAAACTTATTGATGAAATACCTAATCCTGATATCGCTATTTCTATGGGATGTGATGTAGGATGTCCGTTTATTGGCAGAGCATTTGATGATGATTGGGGACTTTTAGATCCTACAGAAAAATCTGACGAAGTTTTAATAGCAGTAATAAAAGAAATCAAAGATAAAATCATTCAATTAAAGAATAGTCTTAAACACCAATATCCTGCAGCAATGTAGGGTGTTTTTATCATTTATAGAAAATTTACCGAGTAAAATGCAAATTTTGATATAATAAACCTTTTAAAGTCTAAAACAAGGAATTTTATGGTTGATTTAAATAAAATAATCCAAGCAAAACGAACAATAGCAGGATTTGTAGATGAAACTCCATTTGCTGTTTCTAACAAGCTTAGCAAAAATTATAACGCTAATGTTTTTTTAAAAGAAGAAAATTTACAAAAAACAGGTGCTTATAAAATTCGTGGCGCTTATAATATGATTTCAAATTTAAGCCAAGAAGAAAAAGCAAAAGGTGTAATTGCTGCAAGTGCTGGAAACCACGCCCAAGGCGTTGCAATTAGCGCAAGAGAGTTTGGAATTCGTGCAGTTATTGTTATGCCAGAAGCAACACCTCTTTTAAAAGTAAGTGGCACAAAGGCTTTGGGTGCGGAAGTTATTTTAAAAGGTGATAACTTTGATGAAGCGTATGAATATGCAAATGAATATGCAAAAGAGCACTCTTTAACTTTTGTACATCCTTTTGATAATATTTTTGTTCAAGCAGGGCAAGGTACAACTGCTCTTGAGATGCTTGATGCGGTGCCTGATTTAGACTATATAGTAGCTCCTGTTGGTGGAGGCGGGCTAATAAGTGGAGTGGCAAGTTGTGCAAAACAAATTAACCCAAATATTAAAATAATTGCAGTTGGCGCAAAAGGTGCTCCTGCTATGTTTAATAGCTTTAATGCTAAAAAGATAGTAAATTCAAAAAGCGTAAAAACAATTGCCGATGGCATAAGTGTTAGGGATGCAAGTCCTATTACCTTAAAGCATATTTTAGAAAATGTTGATGAGTTTGTTCAAGTTGATGATGAAGAGATAGCAAATGCGATTTTATTTTTACTTGAAAGCCAAAAAATAGTTGTTGAGGGTGCTGGAGCGGTTGGAGTTGCAGCGTTAATGAGTTCGAAATTTAAATATCCTAAAAATTCAAAAATTGGCATTATTTTAAGTGGTGGAAATATCGATGTTCAAATGCTTAATATCATCATCGAAAAAGGTCTTATAAAATCTCATAGAAAGATGGCAGTTAGTGTTACGCTTGTTGATAAACCAGGTGCTTTAATGGGACTTACTTTGGCTTTAAAAAGTGCAAACGCAAATATTGTTAAGATTGATTATGATAGATTCTCAACTCAGATTGATTATGGTGATGCGGTTATTACTATCACGCTTGAGACAAAAGGCAAGGCTCATCAAGATGAAGTTTGCGAAGTATTAAACTCAAATGGGTATATTTTTAAAAAGATTTTTTAAAAGGATTTTAAGATGGATTTTTTAACTTTGATAATAATTTTAGTTTTAGGCATAGTTATTTTTATACTTTTTAAACAAAACAAAAAACTAAAAAGAGTTAATGAAAAACCATCTGTTGATATTTCTACTGAGATTATAAAACTTAAAAGTGTTGGTGAACTTAATGTTTTTAAAATTTACTCAAAAGAGATAGTTACTAAGAAAAATAGTCCATTTAGCGGGCTTTGGGACAGCGTATTAGGATGGACAATGACAAAAAAACAAATCGCAGTTATTTTTGAGTTTGAGATAGATTTTATATATGATTTAAAAAGCAAAGATTTTAAGATAGAAAATTTAGGAAATAACGATTTTAAAGTAATTATGCCGCCTTGTAAATATAAATTCTCAATAACTGATATGAAAATTTATGATGAAAAAAACTCTAAATTTATGCCTTTTTTACTTCCTGATTCGCTAAATTCTTTATTTGGGCCAAGTTTTGATGAGAATGAAAAAAATAAATTAATAGGCGAAGCAAAAGATGAGATTAAAAATATGTCCGTTCAAATAATTAATGATCTTGGTGCTAAAATTCACAGCTCTGCAACTGATACAATAAAAACTTTAGCAAAAAGCTTTGGTGCTGGAAATATAAGCTTAGAGTTTACAGATAAAAATATAGAAAAAGTTGATGTAAAAGACAGTAATATAGAACTTGGAAATGAGCTAAAACAAAAATTTATCATAGATAAAAAATAACTTTTGTCTATGATTACTCATCAAGACTTTTTAAAACATACCCTTTTGCATATATGCTTTTTATATCAAGATTAAATTTTCTTTTTAAATTTCCAACTAAATTTTGCACAACTATGCGAGAGTTTGGCACATTTTCATAAACTGAACTTTCTATCATTTCAAAAGTTACTAAGTTATTTAAATTTGCACAAAGTAAAAGTATGAGTTTGTGCATCATCGGAGTTAAAAAAATCTCTTCACCATTTTGATAAATTTTTTCTTTTTTTAGATTTATGCTTATTTCATTAGTTAAATTTAGTAAATTTTCCTCTTTTTGGTCTTTGTTTTTTAACATTAAAAGCAAGTTATCTAAAATTGCACTAAATTTAATTGGTTTAAACAAAACAGCTGACTTTCCACCTTTAAAATTTTCTAAAAATTTAAGATAAATTTGTCTTTTTGAAGCTAAAAATATAAATTGTTGATTTGGATGAATATACATAATAGAACTTAGGTCAATATCGCCACAATCATCTAAATCAAGCACTATTAAATCAATTGCTACATTTGAGTTTAAATACGCACTTATAAAACTTTCACAATCTTGTATGTATAGATTTTTAAATAACTTAATTGATTTTTTAGCTTTTAAAATGAGTTCATTATCTTTTGTTGAAAGCATTAAATTTAAATTTTTAAATTTATTCAAAATTTTTAATCCTTTATTTGATTTCTTATATTCTACTACAATTAAGCTAATCAAAAGCTAAAAAATGAATTTATAATAAATTTATTCTATAATTATTCTATAATAAACATTCTTTATAGATTATGATTTTTTAAAATTTATTCTATAAAACATTGTCAGTAATTTTAAATTACTTGATATAATTATGCCTAATTTTATATAAAAAGGAAAATTTTATGAAAAATGTTTTAAGTATAGCAGGGATTGATCCAAGCGGTGGAGCTGGATTAATAGCTGATTTAAAAGTATTTATAGCTCACGAAGTTTATGCTATGGGAGTTGCTACTTCTACAACAGCACAAAACACAAAAGGTATTTTTGGAATGGAGTTAATAAGTCCAAAAATGATAAGTGATGGCATAAAAGCAATTTTTGATGATATAGAGGTCAATGCTATAAAAATAGGCGTTGTACCAAGTGTGGAAATTATAAAAGAGGTTGCAAAAACTTTGCGTGATATAAAAAATCTACCTCCTGTTGTGCTTGATCCTGTTATGGCGTGTAAAAATGGCGATATTTGGCTTGAGGGAGAAGCAAAAGAGTACATTGTAAAAGAGCTTTTTCCACTTGCAACTATTATAACACCTAATAAATTTGAAGCACAAGTTGTACTTAAAAACGAAATTAAAACTTATGAAGATGCACTAAATTCAGCTAAAAAATTGCTTGATTTTGGAAGCAAAAGTGTTTATTTAAAATTTGGTGAGTATGATGGTAAATCACTTGATGTTTTTTATGATGGAAAAGAGATTTTGCCACTTAATACAAAAAGAATTAAAACTGATGATACTCACGGTTCAGGTTGTTCTCTATCGAGTGCTATTGCTTCAAATTTAGCCAATGGCAAAGATCTTAAAAATTCAGTAATTTGTGCTAAAAATTATGTATATGATGCGATAGAAAAATCATTTAAAATAGGAAAAGGTTTTAATCCAATAAATCACTTTTATCAGTTTTACTAAAATTTCCTTCATTTTGAGCGAGTTTTTCGCTCTTTTTAATGATATTTGCATCTGTTTTATTGTTTGTTTCCATACTTTTTTTAGTTGAGTTCTCTATCAAGCAAGTTTTTCCAAAGAGTTCATTTAAATTTACAATATCATCTGTTTTGTCACATTTTTCATTGGCAAAAATTTGGGTTAAAAAACAGCAAAAAAACATAATTATAATTTTTTTTATCACGCTTAACCTTTAAAATTTTTAATTATATTATTATATAAAATTTTATATAATTTTTTGTAAATTTAGTTTTTTATCATAAAAAATAATTCAAAAATTTTTAATAAATAAACCTTTAAACACTTTTATAGTAAAATACATTTTTAAACTCATAAGGAAATTTATGTTAGAAAATAGTGAATTTTATAAAAGATATAAAACTAAAAAATTATATGTTGGAAATGTAGCAGTTGGAGGCGATGCTAAGATTAGCGTTCAGTCTATGACATTTTCAAAAACACATAATGTAAAAGCTACACTCGAGCAAATTAATAGGCTTTATTTTGCAGGATGTGATATTGTAAGATGTGCTGTTTTAAGTGTTGAAGATGCAACTGCCTTACAAGAAATTAAAGAAAAAAGTCCGCTCCCAATTATTGCTGATATTCACTTTAATTATAAACATGCTTTAAGGGTTGCACCATTTGTTGATGCTATAAGGATAAATCCAGGAAATATTGGAGGCAAGGAACGTATAAAAGCTGTAGTTGATGCGTGCAAGCAAAGGAATTTACCAATTAGAATAGGAGTAAATTCGGGAAGCCTAGAAGAAGAGTTTGAAAAAAAATATGGAAGAACAGTTGATGGTATGCTAGCCTCTGCTGAATATAATTTTAAATTATTGGAGGATTTTGACTTCAGAGATATCGCAATTTCTTTAAAAAGTAGTGATGTTTTCAATACAATGCAAGCATATAGAAAACTTAGAAATAAGTGCGATTATCCGTTTCATTTAGGTGTTACAGAAGCAGGAACTACTTTTCATGCAACTATAAAAAGTGCTATTGCACTTGGAGGGCTTTTACTTGAAGGCATTGGTGATACTTTAAGAGTTAGTATTACAGGAGAACTAGAAGAAGAGATTAGGGTTGCAAAAGCTATACTTCAAGACTCAGGCGTTCAAAGAAGTGGAGTAAATATCATAAGTTGTCCAACTTGTGGTAGGCTTCAAAGTGATTTAGTAAAAGCTGTAAAAATAGTCGAGGAAAAAACAAAGCATATAAAAACACCTTTAAATATTTCAGTTATGGGATGTGTTGTAAATGCTATTGGTGAAGCAAAAGGAGCTGATGTGGCAATAGCTTTTGGTAAAAGGCAGGGCTTAGTTATGAGAAAAGGTGAAGTTGTTGCAAAACTAAAAGAGGATAAGTTAGTTGAGAGATTTTTAGAAGAAGTTGAAGACGAGGTAAAAAAACGTGGCGAATAAAAATATAGAAACTTTAATACCTTCAAATTTGTATGATTTGGATATGGAAAGAGCGATTTTAAGCTCTATTTTATACAACGAAGATGGTCTTAGTGAAATTTATGGGATGATAAGTGAGGGTGATTTTTATCAAAAACAACATGGGGATGTTTTTAGAGCTATTTTAGACTGTGTTAATAATGACGAGCCAATAGATAGTGCGTTTATTAAAAAAAGGCTTGAAAACAAATACAATGAGCAAATTTATAATGAAATTTTAGCAACAAATTCTATCATTGATATAGTGAAATACGCAAAAGAATTAAAAGAAAAAAGCATAAAAAGAACATTAGTTAAAATCGCTCATAAAATACCTCAAAAAGTAAATGAAGATAGCAACTCAAAAGATATGGTTGATGAGATAAGCTCTGAATTATATGCTTTAGTTGAAAATACAGGTGGTGCTGAAATAAAAGAATCTACGCAAATAGTTCATGAGCTTTTAGAAGAGATTAAAAAGCAAAAAGAAAATGAGGGTAAAGAAATCGTTGGGCTTGATACTGGCTTTAGGTATCTAAACGAATACACAAAAGGCTTTAAAGAAGGGGAGCTTATAATTATTGCTGCTCGTCCTGGTATGGGAAAAACAGCATTCGCACTAAATGTTATACAACATACTCTTGATATTGATAAAGGAGTTGTATTTTTCTCTTTAGAAATGCCAGCAAGTCATTTGATGATGAGAATGATAAGTGCAAAAACTTCAGTTCCTTTATCAAACATATTAACTGGAAAAATGGATGATGATGAGCTTAGTCGTTTTGGTGATGCGTGTGATTATATGATGAGTAAAAAGCTTTTTGTTTACGATAACTCATATGTAAATATCCACCAGATACGAACCCAACTTAGAAAATTAAAATCAAAACATGAAGAGATAAGTTTGTGCGTAATTGACTACATTGGTCTTATGATGAGTAGTAGTAGTTTTACTGAAAGACATTTGCAAATTGCAGAAATTTCAAGAGGACTAAAGCTTCTTGCAAGAGAGCTTAATATCCCTGTTATAGCACTTTCGCAACTTAATAGAGGCTTGGAAAGTAGGGCAAATAAACGACCGATGCTAAGTGATTTGAGAGAAAGTGGAGCTATAGAGCAAGATGCCGATATTATTTTGTTTGTTTATAGGGGCGATCACTACGCACAAATTGAAGAAGATGAAAGAAAAGAAAAATGGCTCAATGATGGCAAAGCTATTGAAAACTATGAGCCAAAATTTGTTAGAAATGCAAATGAAGAAAAAGCTGAGATAATAGTAGGTAAAAATAGAAACGGTGCTTTAGGAACCGTGGAAGTTGCGTTTCAACAAAACTATACAAGATTTATCGATGCAAGTACAAATCCAATTAGCGAAACCGAGTTTAAGATATCTGAGTGATTTTAGAAATTTAAAATAGTGAAATTTAGATACTTAATTTTGCTATTTTATTAATGTAAATATTTTTTAAAATTTTTTGGCTTTGGGCCTTTTAAATTTGTGATAAATATTAAAATCACTGAAATAATTATGAAAAAAATAGCTGTTTTTATAATTTTTATATCTACATTAATGGAATTTATTTCAGCTTCATAATCATATTTTTTATAAATAGTTTTATTTTCATCTTCAATTTGTTGAATATAATTGATAAAAACGTTATTGCTACTATAAACTATTATTTTTTAGATTTAAGTTTTTCATATATTTTTTTATCATCAGCTCTAATAGTAAATTTTATTAGATTATTATCAAAAGTTTTAAGATGCAAATAACCTCTACTATTTTTTAGATTAAAATGATAATCTTGTATTATTCCAGTTTTTTTATTTAGTTTTCAATTGGTTTTGGGTTATACATTAAAATTGCTTCCATAGAAACAACTATAAAAGAAATTGAAAGAATTGTAACCAATGAGGTAGTTGAAATACAATAAAATTTTAAAAATACTTGATTTGCCAAACATAGGTCTATAATAAAATATAAGATAGGTATAACTATTTATCCACCAGTATTTAAATTTAGAATACAGAGAATAAAAAAACATAAATATGAGATAGAATAAAAGATAAAATTTTCCGGTTCAAAACCGGAAAATTTAAGTGAAATTATAAAATTTCAAATGGATTTACAGCAACATTTTCTCTATCAACTATATAAGGGATAAGTGCTGCATGTCTTGCTCTTTTTATAGCTTTTTCAACCATTTCTTGATATCTTTTTGATGTTCCTGTTAGCCTTCTAGGCATAATTTTAAATCTTTCTGATAGACAATATTTTAAAAGTTGTGTATCTTTATAGTCTATAAACTCAATTTTTGCTTCTGTATATCTGCAATATTTTCTTGCATATTTTCTTTTTTCTGCCATATTTTTTTCCTTTATTAATTATATTTTAAAACGGCAACTCATCGTCGCCATCCATCCCCATATCATCAATATCAACATCTGGTATATTTTCATAACCATCATCATTAAAATTATTTTGATCTTGTTGAAAATTTTTGTTTTGAGGTGATTGTTGTTTTTGGTAAGGATTATTGTTTGATTTGAAATTTTGTTGATAGTTATTTTGACCATATCCACTATTTTGTTGGTGAGTATTATCTTGATTTGGTGCTCCGCCAAGCATTTGCATATTTTCAACTGTTATGCTATGTCTGCTTCTGTTTTGACCATTTTGGTCCTGCCAAGTTTCAAACATAAGTCTTCCTTCGACTAAAACCTGACTACCTTTTCTAAGATATTGGTTTGCTATCTCAGCAAGTTTCCCCCAAAAAGTAATATCTATAAAGCAAACTTCTTCTTTTTTTTCACCATTTGCTGTGTATTTTCTACTTGTGGCTATACCTGTTTTTCCTAAGGCGGAGCCTGAGTTTAAATATCTAAGCTCAATATCTCTTGTAAGTCTACCTACTAATATTACTCTATTAAACATAATCTATCCTTTTACTCTTGTACTTCTTCCTCTTCTTTTTGTGAGGTTTCTATATTTTCTTCAACTCTTGGTTTTCTTGGTTTTCTTGGAGTTTTTACAGGCGAAAATTTAATACCTTTGCTTAATTTTTCCCATGCAGCAACTTCTTTTTTATTTTCATATTTAACAGTTAAAAATCTAATAACATCTTCATTGTATCTTAAATTTCTAACAAGTTCTTCGATTAGTGATGTTGGAGCTGTGAAGTATATAACAAAATAAACTCCTCTTTCGTATTTATCGATTGTATAGGCTAGTTTTCTAGCACCCATTTCGATAACAGAAGCAACTTCGCCACCGTTTTTTGTAATGATTTCTTTAACAAAATCAACTCTTTCTTTTATCTCATCTTCTGTAAGCGTTGGCTTTAAGATGAATAAAACCTCGTAATGTTTCATAAATTCTCCTTATGGTTTTATAGCTTATAGACACTTTTAAAGGCTACAAGCAAGGATTGCACTAAGCAACTTATGATTTTACTAATTATTTGCTTAAAGTTTCATTATTTTTTAGATAATATCCTTTGAAATTCCAAAAGTCCAGATAAAAGAAGATAAGTTTTATTAATATTTGTTTTTGTTTTTAAGCTATATTCCGTCTTATTTAGTGAAATAAACATCTCTTTAAATTTTTCAGTGCTAAATTGAAGTGCTAAAGTTTTTAGGTTATTTTGAATTTGCATTGGGGGTAAATATCCTAGAACTTCTTTAAAGTCAATTTTTCCATTTATTTTTATAAAGGCATGTATGCTAAAAATCCTAAAAATTGATGAGTAAAAATAGCCTATAAGTTCACTTTCATTATAAGATCCACTTTGTGTATATGTAAAAAAATCATCTCTAAAATCTTTTAAGCTTATAATTTTTTCAAAAAGATCTTCAAAACTAACTTCACTTAGGCCAGAGACATTTTCTTTTACATTTTCTAAATTTAGCTCTAAATTTAAACTTTTAAATTTTTTAAGTTCAGCCACGCAAAGGCTTAAATTTTCATTGTGTATTTTATAAATTTCAAGTAGCGCTAGGCTGTTTGGAAAAAGTTTTAAAATTTGAGAAATTTGAGTTAAAATTTGTAAGACTTCGTTTTGGGAATTTGGTTTAAAAACTCTTAAAAAATTTGTTCCAAAAGCTTTTAAAAAGTCATTATTTAACCTATTGCCACATTCATAAATTTCATATAAAACATAGTTATTTTCATCTTTTTTACATTTTTCAATAATTTCTTTTATCTCTTTTGTTGATGTGGTTTTGTCATTTTTAATATATATAATATTTTTATCACTAAATAGTGATGGCTCTAAGAAACTCATTGCTTCATTAAAGTTATACTCTTCAAAGTACTGCTCTAAAACATTTTCACTATTCCATAAATTTAATAGTTGTTTGGCACAAAATGCATTTAAAAACTCATCATTTCCTCTGATTAAAAAGAAATTTGGAACTTTTTTTGAATTTATTAAATTATCAAATTCTCTTTTATACATCTAGTTTTTTTACCACTCTTCCATAAATTTTAGCAGATATTATATCAGCATCGGTGATTTTAACAAGTACTTTTGTAAGAACATCGCAAGTATAATTTGTGATAAAAATCCTAGCTCCTTTTAACTTATCATCAAGTCTTGCGGTTGTTATGTTTGTATTTTCATCAATATAGCAAATAAAATTTTGCCCGATATTTTCTACTGCCCATCTTGCAAATTTGCGATCTATAAAATCATACGCAACTTTATCAGCTTCTCTTTCAAGTTTATTTAAGCTAATGCAGGTTTCATCGATATTTAAAAGCAAATAGTTAATTAATTTTTCATCATTTTCTAAATCAGCTTTTAAAAGTCTGTGTAAAATAAGATCACTATAACGTCTAATTGGGCTTGTGAAATGGGTATAATCATCAAATCCAAGACCAAAATGCCCTTCTGGAAGTGGGGCGTATTCAGCTTTTTTTTGAGCTTTAATGATGAGTTTATCAACTTCTTCTCGTATTTTCATCTCATCAGCTATATTTTGTATATTTGAAACCATCTTTACTATGTTTTTATCAAATTTTGCATCAATTCCAATGCTTGCTAAATCCATTAGTAAAAATTCTATTTTTTTATTATCTATTGCTGCGTGATTTCTAAAAATTCCTTTTTCTATTCTTTTGGCAGCAGCTTGATTTGCTAACAACATGCAATCTTCTATTAAATCATGGCTTGGAGTTGATGTTTCAAATCTAGTTGATTTTAAATTTCCATCTTCATCAAGTGTTATTCGAAGTTCTTTTGTGTGAAAATCAAACCCTTTTTTTAGCCTTATTTTTCTTAAATTTAAAGTTGTTTTATGCAAATTTAAAAGCATATTTAAAATATCTTTATTTTCATATTTTTTTGTTTTTAAAATTTCATCAACTTCATCGTAGTTAAATCTTACTTTTGAGCTGATTATAGCCTTAAAAAGCTCTTCTTTTATGGCATTGTAATTTTCATCCAAAGTTATTTTAAAACAAAATGCAAGACGATCTAAATTTGGTTTTAAAGAGCAGATGTTTTCACTTAAATTTCTTGGCAACATTGGCACACTTTTATGTGGAAAATAGATAGAAAATCCTCTAAATTTAGCTTCTTTATCAATGGCCGAGTATGGCGCTACATACTCGCTTACATCAGCTATTGCTACATATAGAGTTCTATTTTTAATATCAAAATAAACAGCATCATCAAAGTCTTTCGCATCAACTGGATCAATAGTACAAAACTCTAGTTCTGTTAAATCAACCCTATCTTTATACATCGACTTATCTACGGCATCACCATAGCTTTTAGCTTCATCTTCACAAGTATTTGAAAAAATATCGTGTTTATCATATAGGGCAAGTGAGATTTTTTCATCTACCCAAACATCATCTATATTTCCCAAAACTTCCACAATTTCATCTGTTTTATTATCTATTTTTAAAAGTGTTCCAAGACATAAGCTTTTAAGTGATTTTTGTGTTGCTTTCAACTTTGATGTAAGTCCACTTTTTATATTTACACCCAAAATTTCTTTACCGATTTTTTTTGTGTAAACCACACTTGTTGCAAAAGCTGGCTCAATCATCATTAAAATTTTAGCTTTTTTTCTCGATTTTTTTGTTTTTAAAAGTTTTGCTAAAACTATATCTCCTTGCTTTGCACCTTGAATATCTTTATTTTCTACTAAAACATCACTGGTAAATTTTTTGTCAAATACACTAATATAGCCTGTTCCTTTTAGTGAAATATCTAGCTTTCCACAAATAAATCCATCATTTAAAAGGTAGTGATCTTTGTATAAATTTACAGCATTTAACATCTTTAAATTTCTAATTAACTCTTTTTGTTTTGAGTTCAACTCATTTTTTGGAATTCCTTTTAAGAGTTGTTCTAAAAATAGCTTCAAAGTCACACCTTTTTATTAAAATTTTCATATTTTGGAACTTTTAAGTTCGTTTTTAGTATAATACCCTAATTTTTTTTAAAGGAATGTTATATGGCAATAAATGTTTATTATGATAAAGATTGTGATTTAAACCTAATTAGAAGCAAAAGGGTTGCTATGATAGGTTTTGGAAGTCAAGGTCACGCTCATGCAGAAAACTTAAGAGATAGTGGAGTTCAAGTTATAGTAGGTCTTAGACAGGGTGGCGGAAGCTGGAAAAAAGCAGAAGCAAAAGGTTTTAAGGTTATGAGTGTTGCAGATGCTACAAAAGAAGCTGATTTCATAATGATTTTAACTCCTGATGAGCTTCAATCAGATATCTTTTACTCAGAAATCAGACCAAATCTAAACGAGGGCGATACAATTGCTTTTGGTCATGGTTTTAATATACATTTTGGTCAAATAGTTCCTCCAAAAGGTGTTGATTGCGTTATGATAGCACCAAAAGCTCCTGGTCATACCGTAAGAAGTGAGTTCATAAAAGGTGGCGGAATTCCTGATTTAATAGCCGTAGCCCAAGATGAAAGCGGTCATGCAAAAGATCTTGCATTAAGCTATGCAAGTGCAATAGGCGGGGGTAGAACTGCAATAATAGAGACAACATTTAAGGATGAAACAGAAACAGATTTGTTTGGTGAACAAGCTGTTTTGTGTGGTGGTGTTACAGCTTTGATTCAAGCTGGTTTTGAGACATTGGTTGAGGCTGGATATGAGCCTGAAATGGCATACTTTGAGTGTTTGCATGAAATGAAGCTTATAGTTGATTTAATATATCAAGGTGGAATTGCTGATATGAGATATTCTATTTCAAATACAGCTGAATATGGTGATTATGTAAGTGGCTCAAAAATTATAACAGATGAAACTAGAAAAGCCATGAAAGACATCTTAAAAAATATTCAAGATGGTTCTTTTGCAAAAGATTTTATCTTAGAAAGAAAGGCTGGATATACAAAAATGAATGCTCAAAGACTTAATATGAAAAACTCTTTAATAGAAAAAACAGGTAAAGAGCTAAGAGATATGATGCCTTGGATATCTCAAAATAAAATTATCGATAAAGATAAAAACTAAAAAATAGTTTAAAATTTGAAAAAAAATAGCAATAAAAAAATAGGGCAAGGTAGTAAAAAACGTTTTGAAAGTAATAAAAAATCTTCCAAAACGCAAAATACTTCAAATCGCCCTTTCTTAGGACTTTTTATACTCTTAATAATGTGTTTTTGTGCCGGTTTTTTCACATATAAAGGGCTTGATTTTATCTTTAAAGATAGCGTTGATAAAAAAAGCGAACTTACAAATTTAGCAAACCTAGAAATCAAAAAAAGCGATAACGCAAAAAATTTAAATTTGCAAAAAAACAGATCTAATTTGGAAAATAAAAGCGAAAATTTAAAAGAAACAAACAATCACCAAGAAGTGGTTTCTGCATCTATTAACACAAATAAAGAAGATATATCTATAAGCTCTAATATAAAATTAGATCGTAATTTAACTGAAATTTCAAAAAATAGTCCAGATGAAAGCTTTAAAAATATTAATTCAAGTGAAAATAATAAGCAAAATACACAATATTTTACACATAATTATACACAAATTAGAAAAATAAAAGATGAAATTCCTAAATTAGTTATTATAATTGATGATGTTGCATCATATAACCATATCAGTGAGATAAAAAAAATAAATTTAAAACTAACTCCATCTTTAATGCCGGCAAGTAAAGATTTTCCAAATACGCCAAAAATAGCTAAAAATTTAGAATTCTATATGATTCACCTACCGCTTGAAGCATTAAATTACAACTCAAATTCTATTAAGACTTTAAAAGTAAATGATAGTTTTGAAGAAATTTCAAAAGAAATTTATAAAATTAGAAAAGATTTTCCAAATGCAAAATTTATAAACAACCACACAGGAAGCAAATTTACTTCAAACAAAAAGGCCGTTATAAAGCTATTAGATGCGCTTGATAAATACGGTTTTATTTTTGTTGATTCAAAAACTATATCTAACTCAAAAGCAGAAGAAGTGTTAAAATCAAAAAACCAAAAATATATTTTTAGAGATGTGTTTTTAGATAATACTCAAAATTTAAAAGATATTGAAAATGAACTTAAAAAAGCTGTCCAAATAGCTAAAAAAAGAGGTTTTGCAATAGCCATAGGTCATCCCAAAAAACAGACTTTAAAGGTTTTAAAAAACAGTGGTGATATTTTAAAAGGTGTTGAAGTTGTCTATTTAAAGGATATTTATGAAAAGTATTAATGAGTTGTTAATTAGCTCATTGGATGAACTAAAATGCCTAAAAAAAGTAAAAAATCCACCTAATAAGCTTTTTTATAAAGGAGATTTATCGCTTTTAAAAAAACGAAAAATCGCAATAGTTGGTTCAAGAAAAATGACAATTTATACTAAAAATTTAATACTAAATTTATCTTCGAAGCTTAAAAATGCTGGAATTTGTGTGGTAAGTGGCTGTGCTTTGGGAAGTGACGCAGCCGCTCATAAAGGTGCTTTTCCAAACACAATAGCTGTTTTTGGAAACGGTCTAAATCAAATTTATCCAAAAACAAATGAAACTTTAATAAACCAAATTTACAACTCCTCACTTGCATTGAGCGAGTATGAGCTAAATACACCAGCAAAAGGATATCAATTTTTAGAAAGAAACCGCATAGTTGTGGGACTTAGCGAGGCTTTAATAGTTGCTCAAGCTGATTTAAGAAGTGGTTCACTTCAAAGTGCAAGGCTTGCAAATGAGATGGGAATTCCTGTGTTTGTTTTTCCACACCGCATAAATGAAAGTAGGGGAACAAATGAACTTTTAGCAAAAAATAAAGCAAATTTAATAGATGATATTGATAAATTTGTTGCAAAATTTGGCGGTGAGATTTCAAAAAATAGTGATGATGAGCTTATAAATTTTGTAAAGTCAAACTCAAATTTTGATGAAATTTATGCTAAATTTGGCGATAAAATTTACGAATATGAGTTTGATGAAAAGATTGAAATTTTAGGCACAAAAGTGCTTGTAAAATAACAATTGTATTTTAAAAAGGCTAAAAATGATTGCTTGTATAGATGTCGGACTTAAAAGAATTGGCATTGCTCTTGGGTATAAAAATGGTGTTATAGTTCCTATAAATGCAGTTTTAAGACAAAACAGAAACCAAGCAGCAAAAGATGTAAAACATATACTTGATGAATGGAATGTAAAAAAGCTCGTTGTTGGTATTCCACTCGGTGGAAATAGTGAAGATGAGATGAGAAGACGAATTAATCATTTTGTAAATTTGCTTGATTTTAATGGTGAAATTGTGTTTTTTGATGAGAGCTTTTCAAGCGTTGAAGCAGGGGAGTTTGGCGTAGTAAATCATAAGAAAAAAGATGGCAAGCTTGATAGTCTTTCAGCAATGGTGATTTTACAAAGATATTTTGATAGTTTAAAATAATTAATAGTTATAATTTAATATAAATTTAAGTTGATATGATTTTTAAGTTTAAGTGTTGTATAATTTTATACAACAAAGTAATTATATAATGGGATAGAAAATGTTTAAATTTAACAAAGTAATGGGTATTGTAAGTGATACAAACATAGAAAATATTACAAATGTTACAGGGAATAGAAGAAATATAAAAACAGATAATCATAGTAATTTAAATTTTTATATTGATGACAAAAATTATACTTTAAGTTTTATGAAGTCAAAAATAATAGATGATACAGACAAAATAAAATTATTGTATGTTAATCTACCTTTTGGAAGAAATGAAGTTTTAACTATAAGAAATTTAACTAAGAATAGAAATGATTTTAATTCGAGATTTTTAAAAATATTTTTTACAATAATATCTTTATGTATTCCAACATTTTTTTTAATTCTCATATTTTTTTTAATGTGTTCTAGTGAAGATATTAGCAAATTTTTTATTATTTTATTATTTTTATCTATAGTTTCTTTGTTACTTATAATGTTTTTTATGGCATATTCATTATTTTTTATGAAGAAAAATAAAAAATGGCTTTTAGAAGATGATTTTAAGGATAAGTAATGAAACAAGAAACAGATTACATTTCAGGGTGGGAAGCATTAAATATACCTACTGAAAACGGACTTATTGCTGATTGGCACCCATTACACTATTTTAATAAAAAACAAGATATAAAAAAATATAGTTATAATGAAATTTTAGGAAATAGTGGCATAAAAAAAAGATATGTAAAAATGCTAGATAAAGAGGAGTATGTAGCAAATTATCCAAGAGCCATAGCAGATTTAGTTTATCATAATGAAATAAAAGGATTGAAAAATTGTGTTAATGATTTTTTAAATGATGATGAAGAAAAAGAGCTGTTTGAATATTTAAAACTTATAAATAACAATGAAGTAGTAGATAATTTTATGAAATTTGAACTAACTAAGCTATATTTTAAGGATAAAAAATTCTAGAAGAGTATCAAAAAAATATATTAAATTTAATAAAAGATATTTTTTAGCAAATTTTAACTCAAAAAAGCCCAGTAAATCAAAGCTAAAATCATAAATATTATAAAAAATTTTAACAAAACTCTTTTTGGTTTTATCTCAAAATCAAAAATATATTTTATAAATTCTATACAAACCACTGAAAACATACAAAGAAAAACTAAGATTAAACTCATAAGAAAGCCAGCATCAAATCTACTTCCGTGGAATAAAGTTGTTATAAATTCTATACCATGACTTCTTCTGCTATTTTTGAAAGTTAAAATTTCTCCACTAAAAACATTATATGCCGCCCAGCCAAATGCTCCAATCATGATAATAAGTCCAGTAGTGTAGAAAAATGGACTTTTTGAAAAATCATCGTTTCTTTCGCCAAATGGAATATCTTTATTAAAAAAGCTTATAAAAAAAAGTATGAAAAAAATATCCAATAAATTATTGCAATTGGCATCATATATGATAGAAAAAACAGTAAATTTCCAGGAATGCCTTGCTCAGTACAAATTTTAACAACGGCAAAAATTTGTGACATAAATTCGCAAAATTTAGTTAAAAAATAACTATTTTCTAGTATATTTTTTGGTATTAAAAATACAGTTATGGGTAAAATCAAAATAGCATAAAGAGATGCAAATATCTTTTTTTCAGGTATTGGTTTTTGATTTTGCGTATTTGCTTAAAATATTTCCAAAATTTGTTTCCACGGCTTTAAATCACCAACATCGCATCGCCGTATGAGTAAAATCTATATTTCTCATCTACTGCAACTTTATAAATTTCCATAGTCTTTTCATATCCTATAAATGCAGTTACAAGCATAATTAAAGTAGATTTTGGTAAATGAAAATTTGTCAAAAGATAGTTTTGTCTAATTGGGCGATTTTTATAATTTAAAAATAATTTACATTCTCCATTTAAAACATTATTTCTAGCGTAATCTTCAACAACTCTTGTTACTGTTGTTCCGACACCTAAAATAGGGCGATTGCTTTTTAAAATTTCAGCTGTATCATTTGGAATATTAAAATATTCTGAATGCATAATATGTTTATTTATATCCTCAAATTCGACACCTTTAAAAGTTCCAGCTCCAACATGTAAAGTCAGATAGTAAATTTCGTGCTGTTTCCTTAAAATTTCTAACATTTCATCACTAAAATGAAGCGATGCGGTAGGGGCTGCAACAGCTCCTGAGTGTTTTGCAAAAACACTTTGATACCAAATTTCGTCATCTTTGGTATCATTTCTTTTTATATATGGCGGAAGTGGGATATGACCAATTTTATTTAAAATTTCAAAAACTTCACTCAAATTCAAAATCTTGTCACCACTATAAAACTCAACTATTCTACTTCCATCATCAAATATTTCAAGCACTTTTGCGATTAAATTTTCATTAAAATAAAGCTTATCAAAAGGTTTAACCTTGCCTTTTATATAAACACTAAATTTTCCATCACTTAAAGGACGATTAATTAAAAGCTCTATTTTTCCACCACTTTGTTTTGTACCGTAAATTCTCGCTTTTATAACTTTTGTATCATTAAAAATAATGTCACATTGTGGTAAAATTTCAGGTAAATCACCAAATTTATGATGCGATATAGAGTTACTTCTTCTATCGTACACTAAAAGCTTTGCTTCTTCTTTTGGCATTATTGGAGCCGTTGCTATTAATTCATTTGGTAAATAGTAATCATATGAGTTTAAATTATCAAGCTTATTCATTTTCTTCATCTTCAAAAAGTGGTTTTTGTGGATTTACTGTTTTTGCTATAAAAATAGAAACACCATAAAGTAAAATTAAAGGCACTGCAAGCATAAATTGACTAAATATATCAGGTGGTGTCATAACTGCAGCAAAAATAAATATTATAACTATTGCATATCTAAAAAATCCTGCTAAATCTTTATCTGTAATAAGCCCTATTAAAGCTAAGAAAAATGTAATAATTGGAAGTTCAAAACTAATTCCAAAAGCTAAAATAAGCTTTATAAAAAAGCCTATATACTCACCAACTCTTGGAAGTGCAGTAAAAGTATCTCCACCGAAGTTTATTAAGAAATCAAATGCTGTAGGAAGTACTATAAAATAACAAAATGATGAGCCAATTAAAAACATAATAGTAGCACTTGCAACAAATGGAAGTATGTATTTTTTTTCATTATCATAAAGACCTGGAGCTATAAAAAGCCAAAGTTGCCAAAAAATAACTGGCAAAGAGAGTAAAAAACCTGCAAAAAATGATACTTTCATAGCTGTAAAAAAAGCTTCTGCTGGATGAGTAAAGATAACATTACTACTAGGAGGTAAAACTCCCTCAAGTGGAGCAAGTAAAAAATCAAGTATATTTTCCCAAAATAAAAAGCATACTACAAAGCCTACTACAACGCTCATAGCTGCTATAAATAGTCTTTTTCTAAGTTCAACTAAATGCGGGATTAAATCTTCAAACATTTTCATCCTTTTTTAAATCGCTATTTTTTTCTTCTATATTATTTTTTGCCAAATTTTCACTTTTTTTATCATTTGAGTTTTCAGTTTTATTTTCAAATATATTTTCTGGCATTTTTTTAACTTCGTCTATTTCATTTTTAATATCAGATAAGCTTGTTGTAACCCCTGTTTTTACTTCATTTATACCACTTTTAAGCTCTTCAAGCTCTTCAAAAGTAAGCTTTTTTTTGATATCATCTTTTGTTTTTGCGATACTTTCTTTATATTTTTTTGCATCTTCTTTAAGTTCTGCAATTCTTACTTCTTGGTCAAAACTTTGTTTTGCATCATTTATTGTTTTTCTTATAATTTTTAGATATTTGGCGATTTCAACCATTGCTTTTGGCAGTTTTTGCGGGCCAAGTGCTAAAACAGCGATTATGGCAATGACTAAAATTTCAGGAAAACTCATTCCAAACATAATTTAGTCCTTTTAAAAAATAATTTGTTATTTTATCAGTTTTTCTTTAATTTAGTGTAAAACTATCATTTATGAAAAGGGCTATTTCATCAGCTAATAAATAATTTTTATTGTAAAAAATTCCATTTTTTAAGAAAAGTTTATTTTCATCAACTAAAATTTGAGCTTTTTTAAGTTCAGTTTTGTTTAGCAAATTTTCATTTACCCCAACAATTGATCTAAATCCCAAAAACAGTCTTTCAAGTTTTAAGTCATTATTGTTTAAGCTCTCAATATCCCTAAAATTTGGATTTTTTATATATGATTTTGTATCTTTTAAAGCATAAAATCTCTTATTGTCTTTAAACCCAACACTATAGGCACCAAAACCTATATAATTTTTTCCTTGCCAATAAGCAAGATTATGTTTACAAACTATACCAAAATTTGAAATTTCATACTGATTAAAACCAATCTCTTCAAGTTTTTTAAATAAAAATTTTGCTAAGTTTATACTATCTTTTTGATAGCTTTTTTTATCTTCAAATTTAGTATTTTTTTCTAAAATAAGAGAATATGCGCTAATATGAGAAAGTTCTAGTTGTTTTAAATTTAAAATTTCATCTTCAAGTAGTTTTTTAGAATCAAATTTAGTTGCATAAATTAAATCTACATTTATATTCTTAAATCCAGCTAGTTTAGCCTTTTCAACAGCTTTTATAGTATCAAATTTTGTATGGTTTCTACCTAAAAAAATTAACTTCTTTTCATTAAAGCTTTGCGTTCCAAAGCTTATTCTATTTACCCCAATGTCTTTTAAATCTTTAAGCCATTTAAAATTGGCCGAGTTTGGATTTGCTTCAAATGTTATTTCACTATCATCATCCAAGAACTTCTCAAATAACTTAAAAATTTTGGCATAATAGCTTGATTTTATAACACTTGGTGTTCCACCACCTACAAAAATTGTTGAAATTTTACTTAAAGGTGTATTTTTTATCTCAAAACTTAAAGCATTAAAATATTCATCTACTAGATCAAATTCTTTATCACTTGAACCAAAAGCACAATAAGGACACTTTTTAGCACAAAATGGAATATGTATATAAATGTGCAAAATTTACTCTTTTTCAAATTTTTTTAAAAAAAAATTATATAAAAATTTAGTAAATTTAGTAAATTTAACATAAATCTAAACAAACACTAGCTAAAATCTATAAAAAATTTTAGGATTGTAAATGGAAAAAAACTATAGACCTAATGTCGCAGCTATTATAATGTCATCTTTATATCCTTTTGAAATGAAATTTTTTCTAGCAAAAAGAGTTGATATAAAAGATGCTTGGCAGTTTCCACAAGGTGGAATTGACAAAGGTGAAACTCCTAAAATGGCACTTTTTAGAGAGTTAAAAGAAGAAATAGGAACTGATAAAGTGGAAATTATTGCAGAATATCCAAAATGGCTTAGTTATGATTTTCCAGAAGATGTTTTGGAAAAAATGAAACCATATAGCGGTCAAATTCAAAAATATTTCTTAGTAAGACTTAAAAAAAATGCTAAAATCAAACTAAATACCGAAATTCCAGAATTTAACGATTATAATTTTGTGAGTTTTGATGAAATCGATAAGAATGTAAGATCTTTTAAAAGAGAGTCTTATTTAGAGGTTTTAAACTATTTTAAAGATAAAGGTTATATATAATGCTAATAGTCCAAAAATATGGTGGTACAAGCGTTGGAACACTTGAAAGAATAGATTTAGTAGCTAAGAGAATAGCTAAGAGAAAAGATGAGGGAAATAGCCTTGTTGTTGTTGTTTCAGCTATGAGTGGTGTTACAAATAAATTAATTGATTATGCTGAGTATTTTAGTAAAAATCCAAGTAGTAGAGAGCTTGACATGCTTTTAAGTGCTGGAGAAAGAGTTACAAGTTCACTTTTAGCTATTGCACTTAAAGAACTAGGCTATAAAGCAGTGGCATTTAGTGGAAGACAAGCGGGTTTAAAAACAGATAGTTTTCATACAAAAGCTAAAATTGAACTAATTGACCCAACTTCTATAAATGAAGCTTTAAAAGATGATAAAATAGTTGTTATAGCTGGCTTTCAAGGAGTTGATAAAAACGGAGATGTAACAACTCTTGGTCGCGGGGGAAGCGATCTTTCAGCTGTTGCAGTGGCTGGAGCTATAAAAGCTGATTTGTGTGAAATTTATACAGATGTAGATGGTGTTTATACTACAGATCCAAGAATTGAACCAAGAGCTAGAAAGCTAGATAAAATAACATATGATGAGATGCTAGAACTTGCAAGCTTAGGTGCTAAAGTTTTACAAAATAGATCAGTTGAGTTAGCAAAAAAATTAAACATAAATTTAGTCACAAGAAGTAGTTTTAATGAAAACGATGGAACACTTATAACAGGAGAAAAAAAGATGGAAGGTGCTATAATAAGCGGAATTGCACTTGATAGAAACCAAGCAAGAGTTACAATTAGAAATGTTGATGATAAACCTGGCGTTGCAGCAAAAATTTTTAAAATTCTTTCAACTCAAGAGACAAATGTTGATATGATAATACAAAATATAGGAACCGATGGTGTTGCAAACATAGGCTTTACTGTTCCTGAAAATGAACTTAATCAAACATTAAAAGTTTTATCAAATCTAGATGATAGTTTTAGTGTAGAAAGTGATAGCAATATAGTAAAAGTTTCAGTTGTTGGAATTGGTATGAAATCACATAGTGGAATTGCTGCTCTAGCTTTTGAAACTTTAGCAAAAAATGGTATAAATATACAGATGATTTCAACAAGTGAGATAAGAATTTCAATAATTGTTGAAGCAAAATATGGCGAACTTGCCGTTAGGATACTTCACGAAGCTTATGAGTTGTATAAATAATGCAAGATCTTTATAAGTGGAGTTTAACAAAAATTAGAAAAGACGCCTTGATGTCGGCGTGGATGGAAGATAGAAGAGAAGAGTGGTCTCCATTAACCGCATCAAGGATAAGATTTTTACTTGATGGGGTTGCTTTTTTGGTTTTTTGTGATGAGCAAAGAAGTTGGTTTGAAAGATATTTTTTGACAAATATCAATAAAAGTGATAATGAAAGACCAATTTTGCCATTTTTTTCACTTCGTTCAATGTTTGCAAATTTGGATGAAATAAATACAAAAGAGGGCGTTGAACTACTTGATGATATGCTTAGTCTTGCTTTTCCAAAAGGTTATCTATTTTTTTATATAGGTCGTGGTGGAACATCTTTTTCACAAATTGCAAAAAGTAATGAAAATAGCTATATGTGGCTGATTGATGAGCATAGTGAAAATGCTTTTTATCTTGATGGTAAAGATGAAAATTTAGACATTAAGCTAATTCAACTTTTTAAACTTTTTAACTCAAGCATTAGTGCAGCTTTATTTGATGAGATAGTGCTTTGAATAAAATCATAATTTGTAGAGATTTTGAACTTATTAAATCAAATTTAATTAATAAATTTGGAAGAAATAATTTAAGAATATTTGAAAAAAATGAAATTTTACTAGAAGATACAAATGCCGCAAAAGATGAAGCCTATATAGCAGAAAAAGAGCAAAAAATTATAGTTTTAATAGGACATAAATTTAGAACTGAAGCACAAAATTCACTTCTTTTAATTTTAGAAAATACTCCTAAAAATATTGAGTTTATTTTAGTTAGCAATAGCAAAAATGTATTTTTACCAACTATTAAATCAAGGCTTGTTATAGAAAACCATTTTATAAAACAAGTTTTGCCTGAAACAGGACTAAATTTTAAAAGCTTAAGCCTAAATGATATAAATAATTTTTTAAATAAACAAATAGAGCTTGAAAAAGAGGGCACTCTTGATAAAATAGCCTTACAAAATTTATTTTGTGCTATTGCAAGGGAGTGTTTTGAAAGTGGAATAAAATTTAATGAAGAAGAGCTTAATCATATAAATAAACTTATGATTTTAATTAATTTAAATACTAAAACAAGAGCAGTTTTAACACCACTTTTACTTATGATAATGGATACTAGGAGATAGATTTTGAAGATATTTAAGATAGATAATAAAACAAATTTTAATGAAATTTGCAAATTTATTAAACCTGAAAAAACTGGTGAAAAACTTATGGAAAAAAAGGCAAGTTTAAACTTTTTTTATATAAAAGACATTAAAGATCCAGCTGCAAATATATTAAAGCAAGATGCTTTAAGTATTGGCGCGGAGCTTGTTTGCCAAAGAAGTGCGATTTTAGGGCAAGGTGCTGGGAATGCACTCTTAATAGCTAATGATAAGCAACTTGCTAGCTTAGCAAAAAAAGAAGCTTTGCAAGATTTTGGTTTAAAAGATCTATCTAAATTTATAAAAAAAGAGTTTATAAAACCAAAAAAACCTGAAATAATGGGTGTTGTAAATATAAATGAAGATAGTTTTAATAAAGCAAGTAGGGTAAATACAAAAACTGGAATACAAAGAATCGAAAAACAAATTAATGATGGTGCAAGCTATATTGATTTAGGAGGAGTTTCTAGTAGACCAGGAAGTAAATATTGTGGAAGAGATGAAGAATTTAGAAGGATAAAAGACATTATTAGTGAAATTTATAGACTGAATTTATATGAAAAAGCAAAATTTAGTCTTGATAGTTTTGATGAATACTGCCTTGAATATGCACTAAATCACGGTTTTACTTTTATAAATGATATAAGTGCGGATTTAAGCCTTTGTAAATTGGCAAAAAAATATAACGCAACTTATTCTTTAATGCATATGAAAGGCGATCCTACAAATATGCAAAAAGATCCTAAATATGATGATTTAATAGATGAAATTGATGAATTCTTCAAAGTTAAATTAGATGAAATTTATAGTTATGGTGTTAAAGATATTGTGCTTGATCCAGGTATTGGTTTTGGCAAAAGTGCAAGTGATAATCTTTTTTTAATCAAGCATTTAGAGCATTTTTTACATTTTAATTTGCCACTTTTTGTAGGGGCAAGTAGAAAAAGCGTAATAAATTATTATTCTAAAAGCGAAGTTGATGAGCGACTTGCAGGAAGTTTATATCTGCATCTAAAGGCTTATGAAAATGGTGCAACCATAATAAGAACACATGATGTTTTTGAACATTCTCAAATGTTTAAACTACATGAAGCGATGAATAAAATATCTATTTGGTAAAAAATATATTTTGGTGATAACATGACAAGAGATGAGTATATAAAAGCAATTGATTTACTTAATTTATGGGCTAGGGCATACTACACAGAAGATGCTCCTTTGGCAAGTGATGAGGAATATGATAGTCTTTATAACAAAGTCTTAGAGTATGAATCACAAAACAAAAGTGAAATTTTAGAGTACTCTCCAACACAAAAAATAGGCGGAGCTATAAGCGATGGGTTTGAAAAACTAGCTCACATTAATCAAATGTGGTCTATGGAAGATATTTTTAATGATGATGAACTAATATCTTGGCTAAAAAGAGGTGAAAAATCCGGATTTGAGTTTTATTGTGAGCCAAAATTTGATGGAGCAAGTCTAAATTTACTCTATGAAAATGGCATTTTAAAAAGTGCTGCAACAAGAGGCGATGGGGTAATTGGCGAAGATGTAACGCAAAATGCAAAAGTTATAAAAAGCATTCCATTAAAGATTGACTACACAGGAAAAATAGAGATAAGAGGTGAAGTTGTAATATCAAAAAGTGATTTTGATGAGTTAAATTTAGAGCGTTCAAAAAATGGCGAACTTCCATTGGCAAATCCTAGAAATGCAGCAGCTGGAAGCTTGAGACAGCTTGATAGCAGTATTGTTGCTAAAAGAAAACTTAAATTTATTCCTTGGGATGCAGGCTATAATGAATTAGGTTTTAAAACTCATTTTGAGATTATGAGCTTTATAAGAAAACTTGGTTTTTTACAAGATAGTTTTATAAGAGTTTGTAAAACTAAAAATGAAATTGCTAAAGCTTATGATGATTTAGTCGCAAAAAGAGATGATAAAGAGATCTTAATGGATGGAATGGTCATAAGAATAAATCTGCTTTCAAAATGTCAAGAACTTGGATATACTGTTAAATTTCCAAAATTCATGGTGGCTTATAAATTTAAGGCAGTTGAAAAAGTAACAAGACTAAAAGATATTGCTTTGCAGGTTGGAAGAAGTGGGGTGGTAACTCCAGTTGGAGTTTTAGAGCCAGTTGAAATAGATGGTGCTATTGTAAAAAATGCAACTCTTCATAATTTTGACGAGATAAAACGCCTAGGACTTATGAAAAATGATTTTGTAAATATTATAAGAAGTGGCGATGTAATACCAAAAATAACAAGTGTTTATAAAGACAGGCGAGATGGAAGCCAGATAGAAATTTCACGCCCTAAAACTTGTCCAGTTTGTGGCTCGCATCTACTCGATGAGGGTGTGTTTGTAAAGTGTCAAAATCTTGATTGTAAAGCAAGGGTTATAAACTCACTTATTTATTTTGCTTCTAAAAAGTGCATGAATATAGACGGACTTGGTGAAGCTATCGTAAAAACACTTTTTGAAGAGGGAAAAATAGCAAAAATTCCAGATATTTATAATCTAAAAAAAGAAGATTTAGAAAATTTAGAAGGCTTTAAAGATAAAAAAATTGCAAATTTACTAAATGCTATTAATAGTTCTAAAAATTCTCCACTTTATCGATTTATAACTTCTTTGGGAATTGAACATATAGGCGAAGTTGCAGCAAAAAAACTTGATGAAAGTTTTGGACTAAAGTGGATTAATGCTAAAAAAGATGATTTTTTAAATCTTGATGGCTTTGGGGAAGCAATGGCTGAGAGTTTGGTTGAGTTTATAGAAACAAATATGGAAAAAATTATAAATTTAACTAATATCATAAATCCTAAACCATCAGTTTTTGAAACTAAAAATAGTGCATTTAATAATAAAACTGTTGTGATAACTGGAACTTTAAGTAAAAGCAGGGATTATTTTAAAGATTTACTTTTAGAAAATGGTGCAAAAGTTACAAACTCTGTTTCTAAAAAAACAGATTTTTTGCTTTGCGGAAATGAAGCTGGAAGCAAATTAGAAAACGCATTAAAACTTGGTGTTAAAGTTATAGATGAGAGTGAGTTTTTAAAACTTTTAGAAAGTGAGTTTTAAAAGAGTAAAAATGAGAGCTGATTTATATGTAGCAAATGCTTTAAATATAAGTAGAAACAAAGCAAGTGAATTTATAAAAGATAAAAAAATTTTGATAAATGGTGAGCTTTTAGAAAAAAATAGTTTAGATATTGATAATGCAAAAGTTGAAATAATGAGTGAAATTTATGTCTCTCGTGCAGCTTTTAAGCTTAAAGAATTTTTAAAAGATACTGATTTAGATTTAAAGAACAAAACAGTTATTGATGTTGGCAGCTCTACTGGAGGTTTTATACAGATTTTACTTAAAAATAATGTCAAAAAAGTTGTTGGTGTTGATGTTGGAACAAACCAACTAGATGAAAAATTAAAAAACGATGAAAGAGTTTTTGTTTATGAAAATTTAGATATAAAAAACTTTGAAAATAAAGAAATTTTTGATATCCTAACTTGCGATATAAGTTTTATTTCATTAAATTTGGTAATTGAAAAACTATCAAAACTTTTTACAGAGTTTGCTATAATTTTGTTTAAACCACAATTTGAAGTTGGTGTGGAGGCAAAAAGAGATAAAAAGGGCAGGGTTTTAGATGAAAAAGCTATTTTAAAAGCTATGAGTAAATTTGAACTAAATGCTGCAAAACAAGGACTGATAATGCTTAAAAAAGAAAAATCAAAACTAAAAGGAAAAAATGGAAATGAAGAGTATTTTTACCTTTTTAAAAAATAGGGGTTTATTAGTATGCTTTACAGCTTTAATTTTACTAAGTGGCTGTAATAATGCAAATTTAACTACACCAAAAAGAGTTATAAAAGGGGACTTTGATATCTATAAATTTAGTGGAACTTGGTATGAAATAGCTTCTATGAATGATGCAAATTTAACAAATTCAACTATAAATTTCAGTGTATATAATAATGAGATAAAGGTTATAAAAAGTTCTATTGCAAAAGATAACAAAGTTATAAAAGATGAATATAAGGCAAGATTTGGTTTAGATGATAATAAAAGCATGATTGAAATTTCAAAATTTGGGCTTGTTTATGAGCCACTTTATATAGTAAAAATAGATGCTTATAAATATGCTTTAATTTATGGAAAAGATCATAAAAAGCTTTATATATTATCAAGAACTAAGCAAATTCCAGCATTAATTGAAGCAATTTATTTAGAAAATGCCAAAAAAGATGGCTATAATGTTGAAGATATTAAATGGATAAATCAAAAATAAAATCTCTTGCTATTGGACATTTTGATGGTATTCATTTAGGTCACAAAGCTCTTTTTTCACATTGTTATGATGGTGGAGTTTTAGTCATTGAAAATGATGGATTAAAGCTTACTCCCAAAAGAGAATCTTTTATAAATTTACCTATTTTTTATAAAAACATTAATGATATTAAAAATCTGAGTCCAGAAGAGTTTATAAAGCTTTTAAAAAATGAGTTTGTAAATTTAAAAAAAATAGTTGTTGGATATGACTTTAAATTTGGAAAAAACAGAAGCGCGGATGCTATTTTTTTAAAAAATATTTTCGATGGTGAAGTTGTAATAGTTAATGAAAAAAAGATTAATAACATTTCAGTTCATAGTGAAAAAATAAGGGAATTTTTAAAAAAAGATAATATAAAAATGGCAAATTTACTACTAGATAGAGTTTATGAGATAAAAGGAAATTTGATAAAAGGTCAAGGTTTAGGTAAAAAAGAGCTTTTTTCAACTATAAATTTAGATACAAGTAACTATTTTTTACCAAAAAATGGCGTTTATGCAACTTTTACAAATCTAAATAATAAAGACTTTAAAAGTGTTACTTTTATAGGAAATAGGCTTTCAACAGATTATAAATTTAGTGTTGAAACACATATAATAGAGCCATTTAGTGAAGATAAAATAAATGGTAAAATTACAATAAAATTTAAAGATTTTATAAGAGATAATAAAAAATTTGAAAATCTAAATGAGTTAAAATTTCAAATTTCAAAAGATATATTAAAAGCGCAAGATATTTTAAAAAAGGATGAATTATGAAAGATGAAATTTTCAAACAACCAATTTTAAAACAATTTGAATTTGATGAAAATGTTGCAAGTGTGTTTGATGATATGATAAGTAGATCGGTACCATTTTATGATGTTTCATCAAATTTAATAACTCAAATTTTAGTAAAATATTTAGACAGCCAAGCTTTTATAATTGATCTTGGTTGCTCAACTGGTGCTTTGCTTTTTAAACTATTTGAAAAAAATCCAAAATTTAGACTTTGTGGAGTTGATAATTCAAAAGCTATGCAAGAAATTGCAAAAAATAAAGCAAAGGCGTATGGAAGCAAGGTTAATTTTATAGAAGCAGATGCATTAACTTTTGAGTTTAATAGTGCCAATGCTGTTATTTTAAACTATACTTTACAATTTATTCGTCCTTTGAAAAGAGTAAATTTTATAAAAAAAATATATGATGGACTAAAAGAGGGCGGAATTTTCATACTTAGTGAAAAGCTTCTTTATGAAGATAAAAAGCTATCTAAAAATATGATAGAAATTTATGAAGAATATAAAGAAAAAAATGGCTATTCAAAATATGAGATTGCTCAAAAAAGACAAGCTTTAGAAAATGTTCTTATACCTTTTAGCGAAGATGAAAATAAAAAATTATTAAAAGATGCTGGATTTAAAGTAATAGAAACTATATTTAAATGGGGAAATTTTGCATCATTTATGGCGATTAAGTAAAAAATTAAAAATAAATAGCCCAAAATAGGGCTATAAATTTTATCTATCTCTTAAACCAAGCTCAGATACAATTTTTGTATATCTATCGTAATCTTTATCTTTTAGATATTTCATAAGTTTTTTTCTTCTGCTTACAATTTTTAAAAGACCAAGTCTTGATGAAAAATCCTTAGGATTATCTTGTAAGTGAGAAGTAAGTTCTTGTATTCTAGCTGTTAAAAGTGCTATTTGAACTTCTGTTGAACCTGTATCGTTCTCTTTTTTAGCGAATTTCGCAACTATTTCTGATTTCTTTGCCGAATCCAAAGCCATAGTGACCTCCTGACTGGTTAAATTAAAATGAGTTTTAATGATACCCAAAAAAAATAAAATCAAGCTTATTTCATAAAAAATAGTTAAAAATTTACTCGTTTAAACTTATTGATAGCTAAAACTTACTAAAATAGCAATATATTTTTTTAAGGAGTTTGGATGCTTTTTACAAAAGCCAGCGAGTATGCACTGCTTTCACTTATATTTATAGCTAAAAAAGATAGCCCACAGGATGTAGATACTATATCAAAAGAGCTTGATATTTCAAAAAGCTTTTTAGCTAAAATACTGCAAAATTTAGCAAAAGCTGGAATTTTAATTTCATACAAGGGTGCAAACGGTGGTTTTATGCTAGCAAAGGAAGATTTTAACTTAAAAGAGATAATTTCCAAAACCGAGAAGCATGCAGGAAGTGTTTTTGAGTGTTCGAAATCAAAAGATGAGTGTGAAAAAAGTGATAATTGCCAAATTTGGAATACTTTTAATACTCTTCAAAACCAAGTAGATGACTTCTTAGAAACAATTTTTTTAAAAGACATAATAAAAGAGAAAATATGAAAATTTACCATTTATCACACACAGATTTAGACGGATATGGAGCACAGTTCGTTACAAAACATTATTTTAAGGATATTTTATTTTTTAATTCCAACTATGGAAGAGAAATAGAGGCTAAATTTGAAGAGATTTTAAATTTAATAGAAAACAGTGCCAAAGTTAATGAAAATAATGAAAAAATTTATGAAAAATCAATTGTTTTAATTACAGATTTAAATTTAAGTCTACAACAGTGCGAAAAATTTGAAAATGCATTAAAAGATAAAAATTCAACTATTTTTTTACTTGATCATCATCAAACTGGACTTGAGTGTTCTAAAAAATTTCCTTGGTATTTAATGGATAGCTCAAGATGTGCAACATTAATAACTTATGATTTTTTTAGTAAAATTTATGGTAAAGATGATAAACTTTTTAAATTTGTAAATGTTGTTAACGCTGTTGATATCTGGATAAAAGATAACCATTGGTTTGAAATGGGTAAGGTTTGCATGGGTGTAGTAAGCGGCGCAAAAGAGATAAATAAGATAATGTTTGATGAAAATAGTAGAGAATATATATTTTATCTTTTGGATAAATCACAAACTTTTTTTGATCGAGATAGCGGTCATATTGCACTTGATGAGGCTTTACATAAAATAAAAAAAGAGTATTTCAAAAAGCAAAATGATGATACACTTAGTAATTTGATATCTCAATTTATAGTCGAAAAGCTTAGTGCTGATAGAGAAAAATTTGAAATATCATATTTGGATAAAAAAGGTATCCTAACATATAATATTGGAAATACTTCAATCATAGGAAATGATTTTTTAGTACAAAATCCTGATATTGACTTTTTTATAGATGTTACTTCTAAAAAAACATTGAGCTTTCGTGCAAATGGAAATGCAGATGTAAGTCAAATGGCTAAAGATTTAGTCGGTGGAGGAGGGCATATAAATGCAAGCGGTGGATTTTATGCTGGATTTAAAGACGGCTATAATTACCAATCCATAAAAGATCAAATAACTGATTTAATTTCTAAAAAACTTCTTTAGCTTAATTTAGTAATAAAAATATTGGTAGAATTAATTTACTTTAAAATTTAACTACCAATATTTAATCTTTTTTTCTACATACTTAATTTAAATATCATAGCAAGCTCTAAAAACCAAAAACACAATAAATAATACAACTTATGCAAATAAAACGGTTTTAAAGCGGATTAAAAACAAAATTAAAAAATATACATAAAAACATACTAAATATAAAGCTAAAAAAACTATGATAAAAAGATAAATACAAAGTAATTTTAATATTTTGTATTGAAAACTGTAATTTTCAAACTTTTATAAATTAAAATCCCCTTGCAAAATAAAACCTTGCTAAACAACGATATATAGTTATTTACATATTTTACTTTTTGAAAATTTAAAACTTATCCATAAATAATAATACAATAAAATGTGTATTTTGGTTTTCAAATTAATCTTTTATATAAAAGTATGATAAAGTGTTTTTTAAATAAGAAAATTATAAAAAAATACAAGAATATTAATATGAAATCTAATATATGAAAAAAACATAAAAGGGCTCTTCTGCCCTACTAATAAATTTAATGGTTGTAAATTTTATGAATAAAAAAGAAAAAATTATAAGGATGAAAATAAGATTATTATTTTATTAAAAAGTAAAAAAAGTTATTAAACCTTATTTATGACATAACCAGCTGCATTAAATACATATCTTCGCCATCAAGCACTTCAAGGTCATTTGAGCCACATTTTGGGCATAAAAACTCATTTTTATTAAGCACGCTTTCTTTTCCGCATTTATTACACTTAACAACGATATCTTGCAAATTTATAATGAGTTTTGCATCTTTACAGACTGTATCTTTTTGATAAACTTCATAAGCACTTTTTAAAAGATGTGGTTCAACACCACTTAAACGCCCTATCTTAAGATGAACTTCTTCTATTTTGTTCTTATTATTTTTTCTTAAATTTTCTTCGCAAAGTGCAACTAAATCAATTACTATTGAAAGCTCATGCATATTTTTCCTTTTTTATGAATTATATATTTTATCTTAAAACTTTTTAAAACAAATTTAAAATATTTTTTTAAGCAAAATAAAAATATAAAATAGATATAATTTAGTAATTTTTTTAAGAAAGGATAAAAGATGATTTACTATGGAATAGTTGAAAATCTTAACAGAGATGTTATCACAAATGTTAGTGGTAGCACAAAAGGTTCAAGTGGTTTTTCCGTAAAAGGAACTGGCTTTGTTTTCGGGGGGGGGGGACGTAAAAACCGAAACTAATGTCTTTTTTACTTTTGATATTGGTGATAACTCCTTTCGTCTTTCAGGTTATGATGTAGCTCTAAGAAATGGCGATATGGTAATCGTCAACTCCGATGAAGGTGCTGGCTTAAAGCAAGTTATTGTATTAGCCAACATAACAAGAGACTATTATGTGCCATCAAAAATAAAACCTATTTTTCCTGTTATTAAAGCTTTTATTTATTCTGTCATTCCTGCCTTGCTTATTGTTATGGGATTAAGAGAGCAAGTTGGTATTCGCAATGATATATTGTTATTTATTGTCTTAATTTTACTTCTTTGTATATATCCGTTTATCAAATACAAACAATGCAAGTCTTTTAATAGCATGGTTTCTGAAACTATAAATTTTCAAATACCAGAAGATAAAAAAGAATAATAAATTTTTCAAAGTGTGGAGTAAATTTCCATGCTTTTTAATAAATACAAAAGGAAAAAAAATGAAAAAAACATTAATTTTAGGAACAATTTTAGGAGTGTTTTTGACTGGTTGTCAAGTACCAGATCAATTAGCAAATTTTAAACTACCAGACTTATCAATGCCATCAGCAACATCATCAACAACTAAAAATTCTATAAATGATGAATATGATGGAAATAAAGCATTAGCAAATCTTGATGTAAATAACATGAATAGAGCAAAATGTGCAGAACTTAAAAAAATATATAAAAAATTTTACAACAAAAATTGTGAAGTATGGTATGCACAACAAGATGCATATAACCATTCAAGAAGTGCTAGAGCCACCTACGAAGAAAAAGTAAAAGCAACTAATCTATTAATGATGGATACAGATAGATTAATATTGAGTAACTATCAAAAATATAGAGATTTAAAAGAAGTTTGTAAAAACAAAATAGGATATGATTTTTATGACACTTTTAGTTGCCCAGAAAGAGCAAAATACTAAAATAAAATAACTATATTCTTTTTTAAAAGAATATAGTTTTATTAATTTTAACAAATTCTAGGAAGTAACTCACCTTTTGGTGGTTCTAAAAATCTCTCAACTCCATAAAGTGTTTCTAAAATCACCATATTTTCTTCATTTTCTATAACTTCTCCTATGATATTTGCATTTTTATCAAATTCGCGTAAAATTTCTAAACATTTTGGAGCCTCTTTTTCACAAACTGCCAAAACAAAAGTTCCCTCATTTGCTAAATCATACGGTTCAAAGCCTAAAATTTCACAAATCCCTTTAACTTCATCGCTTATTTTTATCGCCGATTCTTTGATCTTAATGCCAATTTTACAAAATTTCGCCCACTCGTTTAAAACCGCACTTATTCCACCTCTTGTGGCATCTCTCATCGCTAACGGTGTAATTCCAGAGTTTAGAATTTTTTCAACTATTAAATTTAGCGGCTTACAATCACTTTTAAGCTGACTTTCAAAACCAAGCTCATCTCTTGCTTGCATTATCACACTTCCATGTCTAGCGATATCAGAACTTACTAAAATTTTAGCTGGTGCTTTTAAATTTGTAGTATTAATTGGTTTTATGATCTCTCCAACACCACTTGTATTTATAAAAATACCATCGCATTTACCCTTTGGAACTACTTTTGTGTCACCACAAACTATAAAAACTCCTGCTTCTTTTGCAGTTGTGCTCATTGAGTTTAAAATTTGCTTGAAGTCTTTTATGCTAAAACCCTCTTCTATTATAAAACCACAACTTAGATAAAGTGGTTTTGCTCCAACCATAGCAAGGTCATTTACAGTGCCACAAATAGCTATCTTACCGATATCTCCACCACTAAAAAATAGTGGTGTTACAACAAAACTATCAGTTGTAAAAGCTAAATTTAAAGAGTTAAATTTTAAAATTGCCGCATCGTTTGCACTTTTTAAAATTTCATTATCAAAGGCTTTGAAAATTATATCATTTATCAAAGCATTCATCTCTTCACCGCCACCACCGTGACTTAAAAGAATTTGTTCTTTCAAAATTTACTCCTATTTAAAATAATCTATAAAACTTATCACTTTTTTTATATTTTGTGCGAAATTTATCGCATCTTTTTCATTTACTTCAAAAAATAAAGATGGATTATAACTAAAATGATAATTATTTAAAAAAATATAAAATTTACCATTTATAAAAGCATAGCTTGCCTGCCCTGCTCCTATTGTGTTTTGAAAATTTACTATTTTTTCCATATCCAAAAAACTAAGCAAATACCTAGCTTCTACAGCATCGTCGCTAAATATTCTAAACTCGTCATTAAAAGTGCTATTATCAAAAATTTCTTTTTTCCCATTTATTTTTGTGTTGTAGGATTTATCAACAAGTATTGTTTTTGATTTAAAATTTTTATCTATCACAAAACCCAAAATAACACCTGTAAATTTTGATAATTCATACTTCATTTTTTTTAAGCCATTTATTAACTTTCCAAAATCACCACCCACGCTAGTATAATTTTCACAAGTTTCTGCTATACAAAACTCAAATTTTGTATCTTTATGAAAACCTTTTACTAAATCATGAGTTGCAAAGTCATAATGAGCATAAATTTCTACACTATTTATAAAATTACTTCCGAAACCATCTGCTGGGTTATAAGTATAGTTTTTTAAAAATTTTGAAACTAGTTTTTCTTTTATATAATTTTCAAATTTTATATTTTGTTTTTTTAAATAATTTAAATACCTATTTAAAAAAAACAACGCTATAAAAAACAAAGGAAAATAGGCTAAAAAAAGCAAATTTGCTTCTGGGTATTTCTCTTTAATATCAGGAAAATACTCACTAAAAATTTCAAATATCAAAAAAAATAAAAATAAAAAAGCTGGAACTAAAACAAAAAAAAGCCTATAATTTAAAATGGCTTTTTTTAGTATTTGTTTTCTTTCTAGCTCTTCCACTTTTTACCCTCTTTTATATTTATAATAAGCCGCACATGCTCCCTCGCTTGAAACCATACAAGAACCAAGTGGGTTTTGTGGATTGCAAACCTTTCCAAATACTTTACAATCAGGTGGATTTTTCAACCCCCTTAAAATTTCACCACAAATACAGGCTCTGTTTTCAGACTTGCTCTCAACACTGCAATCAAAAATTTTCCTTGCATTTAAAAAATCAAACTCATCTTTTAGATCGAGTCCACTTTTTGGTATAACTCCAAGTCCTCTCCACTCAAAATCCACTTTTTTGAAATATTTATTTATTAAATTTATAGCTTTTTCATTCCCGTTTGGCTTAACAACTCGGTTGTATTCGTTATAAACTTCAAATTTATTTTCATTAAATTGTTTAACTAAATTTAAAATAGAATCCATTATATCAAGTGGCTCAAATCCACTTATGGCAATTGGTTTTTTATAAGTTTTTGCAATATCTTCGTATGGTTTTGAACCAATTATAACACTTACATGACTTGGTCCTAAAAATGCATCAATTTTTACATTTTCATCATCTAAAAGAGCTTTAACTGGTGCTGGAACGGTAACATGATTTATATGAAAAAAAAGATTTTTAAGATTTAAATTTATTGCTTTTTCTATGACAACTGCACTCATTGGTGTAGTTGTTTCAAAACCAATAGCAAAAAATATCACATTTTTATCTGGATTTTTTAATGCTATATTTATCACATCAAGTGGAGAATATAAAGCTCTTATATCATGACCTTTGGCCCTTTGTTTGGCAAGAGTTGTATAACTTCCTGGCACTCTTAACATATCAGCCAATGTTGTAAAAATGGTATCTTTCATAGAGGCAAGCTTTATGGCCTCATCAATACTATGACGAGGCATAACACAAACTGGACATCCAGGGCCGTGGATAAATTTTATATTTTCTCCGACTAATTTATCAATACCAAATTTCATTATAGAGTGTGTGTGCCCACCACAAATTTCCATTATATTAAGTGGTTTTTTTGAATTTTCAATTATTAGTTTTGATAAATTTAAAATATGAGTTTTATCTCTAAAGTCGTTTATTAAATCCATTTTTTACTCTATTTTCATATTTGATAGTCCCATATCACCATCACTTTGATCAATTGTCCCATCTTCCATCTCTTTTGCAATTTTTTTATAAAACTCCAAACTTTCAAGAGCTGCTTTTGTATCTATTTTTTCCATTGCAAAGCCAACATGGATTAAAACATATTCGCCTGGTTTTACAGGCTCGCCAATAAGATCTAAACTAACACCTCTTTTAACGCCTAAAGTTTCAACTGTAGCAAAGTTGTTTTCATCTACTTCTAAAACTTTTGATGGTATGCTAAGACACATTATCTAAACTCCATTTTAAATTTCAGATAATCAAGCCATTTTTCAAAGCCCTCACCAGTAACACTGTCAAGTTCAATAATATCAGCTTTTGGATTAAGCTTTCTAACTGAGTTAATAACCTCTTTTGTATCAAAGTTAAAATATTTTTTAACACTTGATTTTGTTATGATAACTAAATCTGCAGCTCTAAACATAACAGGATATTTTTCAACTTTATCACTTCCCTCTGGTGAGCTTAAAAGTACTACATTTATGTGAGATCCAACATCATAGCTTGCAGGACAAACTAAATTTCCTACATTTTCTACAAAAACTAGATTTAAATTTTCAAGTGGCAAGTGATGAAGTCCTTCATGTACCATAACTGCATCTAGGTGACAACCCTGCCCTGTTGTGATTTGATATGCTGATGCACCTGCTTTTATGATTCTATCGGCATCACGGTTAGTTTCTAAATCTCCTTCAACAACACCTATTTTAAATTTGCTTTTTTTAATTGTATTTTCTAAAAGTGTTGTTTTTCCAGCTCCTGGACTACTCATTAAATTTATGCAAAATATCCCTTTTTCATCAAGGTGAGCTCTGTTATGGTCTGCTTCTTTGTCATTCTTAGATAAAATTTTAGATACAACTTCAACAGTTGATTTTGTATCTTCGTTATGTTTGTGACTTTCACAACCGCAATCTTTACACATAGTTTTCTCCTTTATTTAGTAAAAACCAAATCATCTGCCCTAAGGCAATTCCACTATCATTTGTAGGATAAGTTTGATTAAAATAGTATTTTATCCCATTTTCTTTAAATTTGGCTATTAAAATTTCAACTAAAATTTTATTTTGAAAAACTCCACCACTTAATATTACATCAAGTTTTTCTTTTATTGAAATTTTAATAATCAAATCCACTAAGCCATTTATAAACTTACTTATAGAAACTTTTTTATCGCTTTCTTTTAAAGCATTTAAAAAAGCATCTTTAAATATTATTTTTTCATTTTCAATTTCAAATTTATAACTTTCTTTACAACTCTTATCATAAAATTTCTCCATTATCATGCCAGCTTGTGCATCATAGCTTATCTTGCTTACTCCAAAAATAAGCGAATAAAATGCATCAAAAACTCTGCCAAGTGATGAAGTATAATATGAGTTTATCTCTTTTGTGTAAATTAAATTTAACTTTTTTTCTAATTTTGGCTCAATATTTAATAATTTTGTATCAATATCATATTTTTTAAAAATTGCATAAGCTAAGCGATAAATTTCTTTTATGCTTTTATCACCACCAAGGAGTAAAAACTCATCAAAATGGTATTTTCTACTATATTTATATCCATTAAAAATAAAAACTTCACCACCCCAAATTTTAGCGTTATCCCCATATCCTGTGCCATCAAAACAAAATCCCAAATATTGTTTATCTGAATTTTTATTTGATTTTGTTAAATCATCACTGAAATTTTCATATAAATTAGAAATCAAATGCGCATAATGATGCTGGATATTATAAATTTTATAACCTTTTTCTTTAAAATATTTTGTGTGTAAAAAGCTTGGATGTTTATCAGCTATAACTGCATCAAATTTTAAATCATAACTTTTTATAAAAAGATCAAGCATTTTTTTAAAACGTTCAAATGTTGCAACATTTTTAAGATCTCCAATATATGCAGATATAAAAATTTGAGAGTTTTTATATATAACAAATTGGTTTTTTAGTTCGCTTCCGATGGCTAAAAATGTGCCTTTGACTTTGAAATTTGTTAGAAAAATCTTTGGATTTATACCCCTACTTGTGCGAAGATAAAAAGCTTTTTCATCTATAATTTGTACTATACTATCATCGCTTGGATTTAAAATTTCTCTATCATTATCAAGCACATAATCAAAAACATTTCCAAGTTTTTTATAAAGGTTATTTTCATTTGAAATTATAGGTTCGCCACTTAAATTTGCACTAGTTGCGATAATTGGGTTTTTAAAATATTCAAAAATAAGTAAATTTAGTCCAGTTGGGGCTAAAAAAATACCGATTTTATCCAAATTTGGAGCTAAATTTGATGGAATTTTTGATGAGTTTTTAAGTTTTAAAATAACAATTGGTTTTATTTCACTTTCTAAAATTTCTGCTTCTTTTTGCGAAATTTCAGCTATTTCTAAAGCCATTTTTAAATCTTTGCACATTATAGCAAACGGTTTTTTAGGACGATGTTTTAACTCTCTTAGTTTTTGTATGGAGTTTTTGTTAAATGCGTCACAAACTAAGTGAAATCCGCCAAGACCTTTTATAGCAAAAATAGCTCCATTTTCTAGCAAATTTGCTACTTTTTTAGCTAAGTTTTCAAAATCATTTTTATCTAAAATTTTGGCTTGATTATCTTTTAAGATTAAGCTTATACCGCATTTCTCGCAGCTAATTGGTTGAGCGTGAAAACGACGATTTAGTGGATTTTCATACTCGTTTTGGCAAGTTTGACACATTTTAAATTTGCTCATTGTTGTATTTGCTCTATCATAAGGAAGTTTTTTTATGATAGATTGTCTTGGTCCACAATTTGTGCAGTTTATAAAAGGATAATGAAAAAATCTGCTATTTTTATCATAAAATTCACTTTTACAGTCATTGCAAATTGCAAAATCAGGCAAAATTGGACTAAATTTAGAAGTATTTTTTGAAGATGTTATCTTAAAATCATTGTAAGAAATTCCTGAAATTTTAGTTTTTATTATCTTGTCTATCCTAGCAAGTGGTGGAAGATTTGTTTTTAACTCATGTTCAAAATCTAAAATGCTATTTTCATTGCCTGATAAAAAAATTTTAACACCTTGGCTATCGTTATAAACTTCGCCAAAAAGCTTATGCTTTAAAGCTAAAGAATAAACAAAAGGTCTAAAACCAACACCTTGAACTAAGCCAAAAATGCTAAATTTATAGCACATTTAAACTCCAAAATATTTACTAAATTTTACACTTTTATTTTTACTAAAAACATTTAAAATTAAATTTGAAATCAATCTTTCTTCAAATAAATCACCAGTTAAAAAAGCATTGTCAAATTCTAAATCATCACTAAAATCACTTAAAAAATAAGCCAAACTTTGAACTATACCAAAAGATAGAATTTTATCACTTACTCCAGCAAGTTTAAAACTCATTGCACTTTTTATAAGTTTTATAGTATCAAATTTAGAATTTGATATAAGGTAGTCAATACTCGGACCTTTTTTTCCAATAAAATCTTTTGCATTTGTTATTAGATATGATGCATCTTTACCAAATAAAATTTTTGAAGAGATGTCAAAAATAGCATAAAAACTTTGTGAGTTGTTGATTTCACCATTTGGAAAATTATATTTTTTAGTGAAATTTTCAAAAAGTTTTTTTCCTATTTCATCTTTTGTTATAGCCTCTTTTATCTCATCATAGCTTTTAAATTCACTAAATTTTAAAAAATTTATCGAATTATTGTTTTGGTAAAGGGTTGTATCATCCATCCCAAATTTAGTTAAGTAGATATTTAAATTTTTATCATTAAAAGAGTTGTATTCATCACAAATAAGTCCAAATTTTGATAAATTAGAGTATCTGTTTTTTTCCAAGATTAGTTTTTCATTGCTACTTAAAAAAAGATTATTATTAGTAACTAAAATTTCATTATCTAAAACAGATGCTTTAATTAAAATTTGACTTTTAACGCTTACAAAATTAATATTTTCTTCATATAGTCTATCTAAAAGAGCAAATATAAAAAAATCACTTGCGGCTTTTATATCAAAGAAAGCAGGAGCATTTTCGTGATTTTTTCTAAAAACTGCATTTATCTTTAAATTTATAAGTGGTTTTTCATAGCTTGATAATGCGATTAAGCTTTTTTCATCTGCTATAAAAAGTGAACTTATACTTTTAAAGCTTGTTGGCATTAGATAATTTGCTTTAAAATTTACACCGCTTTCAAAATATAATTCATTGTTATTTCCATCTTTTAACAGTAGTGTTTTATTATGTAGCAAGTTTAAAAAACAAAATTCTAAAAGTTCTTTATAGTTTTTTTCGTCTATTTTGATAAATTCATTATCTTTTAAAATAGAAATTTCACTAAAGATATTATATTCATTTTTTAAATTTTCGGTGTGATTTACATAGTTTTTTACAACACTTGGAGTTAAATTTGAAAAGCTTAAATTTGGAATCTCAATGTTTGTATTTGGCAATTCATCTACTACTTCAACTTCGCTTTTTTGTAAAAAAATAGAATTTGGTATTAAAATCATACTTTCATCGCTAAATTTTAAAAGATCTTTTTCTTCTCCTTTTACAAATAGGGTTAAAATATCGCCCTCTTTTGTGATTGAATAACTTAAAGAACTTTTTTTAGCATAAAATTCTAAAAAATAAGCTAAAAAATTATTTTTATTTGTATAGTTAAATTTAAAAGCTATTATCATATTTTATTTTTTCCTATCTCATCAAACTCATTTGCTATATCTTGAATGGTTAAATCATTGATTTTTTTTACTTCAAAACCTAAACTTTTAAAGTAATTTAAAGAAGTTTTTTCCATAACTTTAACTGAGTTTTTAAGTTCATCACTTATAGTAAAAGCTAAAGGTTCAACTCTTTTTGGAATAACACCTAAGATTTTAGTTGATGGTAAATCGCCTGCTAATTCCATCATTTGCAAAGTTTGAAGCATTTCAACTTCATGAGCTGAGCCACTCCACTTTATCATTTTTGGCATATCATCATAGCTAAAAAAATAGACATCGCCTACTTTGCCATCATCAGCCTCAATACAATCAACTAAAAAAATATGGTCATATTTTGCCATTATAAACATCAAAAAATTTGCTAATGTTCCACCATCCATAAAAGTTATCTCATGTTCATTTGAGATAAATTGATAGTTTTTTTCAAGTAATTTTACAAAATGTACTCCGATACCTTCATCGGAGTACAATACATTTCCTATTCCTAAAACTAAAATTTTCATTTTAGTGATTTTCTTCTGGAAATTTATAGCCGCTTATTACAGCGTCCATTCCGCCATTTCTACCCTTAACAGCGTTAAATACAGCCATATAAATATGAGCAACTATAAAGATTATCAAGACATTCATGCATATGTGATGAATTGCTCTTACATTTGCAAGTCCACCCATCCATACTTCAACAGGTCTTAAAATATCGAAAATTGCTCCACCAAAACCATGATGATAAACATGCATATATAAAATAAGTCCTGTAAGTATTAGGATAAAAGCTACCGCATAAAACATAATATAAGCAATAAATTGCAAAGGATTATAAACTCCTTTTAAGTGTGGATGCTCATCTGTTAAATAAAGATAATATTTAATCTGCTCAAACCAAACCTTAGGGCTTAAAAAGTCTTTTATACTTACTCTTTCTATGTGGCTCATCTTATCAAATATAAAAATATAAGATTTATAAATAACAGCAGCTATCATTACAAATCCAGCAACTATATGAACAAATCTCCATTTTGCCTGCAAAAATAGCACAGGTTCATCACTAACCATTGGGCTTTGAAACACAAAAGATATATAATATCCGCTAATTATTAAAAGCATAATAGCAAAAAATCTAACCCAGTGACTTAAACGATATCCTATGCTAAATTCATACTCAGCCACTCTTTTATTTTCTTTTTTCATACTATTTCTCCTTTAAATATTAGGATTTACCTTATAAGCACCAAGCTCATTTCCCTTAGTATCCATCACATGAACTGCACACGCAATACATGGATCGTATGAGTGTATTTTTCTTATAATTTCAAGAGGTTGTTTTAGATCAGCTATTTTAAGACCAATTAAGCAAGCTTCATAAGATCCCATTTTACCATCTTTATCTTTTGGAGATGCATTCCAAGTTGATGGAACAACCGCTTGCCAGTTTTTAATAACACCTTTTTCAATTCTACACCAATGGCTTAACGCTCCTCTTGGAGCATTTCCTATATAGCGACCTTTATATTCTTTTTTATTGTCAATTTTGTATTTAGCACAAGTTTCTGTGTCGCCTGATTTAATATTTTCAACTAAATTATTAAATGCTTTAAGTCCATGAGTTGCAATGACTTTAGCTTCAAGCATACGACAAGCTGTTCTTCCAAGAGTTGATAAAACTGCTTCCAATGGAAGTCCTGCATCTTTTAAGAATTGATCAACGATAGGAACTACAAATTTATTCCCCTTTACATAACTAACACAAATACTTGCTATAGGTCCTACTTGAATAGGTTTTCCATCGTATCTTGGGGCTTTAATCCAGCTATATTTACCTTTTATATCAAATACTTTTGTATCAACCATCTCACCTTGAGCATTCATTGTTTTTTCAGTTTTAAATCCTGTATAATTTGGATCTTGAGCACCTTCATAAGGATGAAGAGGGGCATCGTTTTTATACCAAGCATGAGTTGCTTCTTCTGTTATTTTGCTTTCATCAAGCTCATAAACTTTTGATAAATCACCATTTAAAATAATTCCACTATCAAATAAAAATTCATTTTTACTATAAGGAAGCTCTTCATGAGACCATAAATTTGGTGTTCCAACATCATTTATAACGCTTGGTTCATTACCATAAGCTCTTGCAGCCATTACTATATCTGCATAATATGCTCTATTTACAAAATCAGCAACTTCATTAAATTTGGTTAAATATTCACCTAATCTTGAAGGACTCAAAATATCCATAACAGAAGTAATTCCACCTACTACTAAACTTTGTGGATGCGGATTTTTAGCACCAAATATTGCCATTAGTTCAGCTGCTGTTCTTTGAATTCTCAAACACTCTAAATAGTGGCTTAATGCAATTAAATTTTGTTCAGGTGTAAATTTGTAAGTAGGATGTCCATAATATGCATTTGCAAATGGTCCTAAATTTCCCTTATCTACAAATTTCTTAACTCTATCTTGAACGCTCTTTAAATGATCTGCTCCACAAGCATAAGGAGTTTCACAGTATTTAAAAGCTTCTTCGCTAGCTTTAAACACATCAGCACTTAATGCACTTACTACATCAACCCAATCAAGTGCATGTAGTTGATAAAAATGCACACAATGATCATGAAAAAACAAAGCGTTAGTCATTAGACTTCTTGTTAAAACAGCATTTAGTGGTGGTTTTATGCCAAGCGCATCTTCAACTGCTATAATTCCTGCCTTATAATGAGAGTAAGTACAAACTCCACAAATTCGTTGCATAAAAAGTCCTGCATCTCTTGGATCTCTTCCTTTTACTATAGTTTCAAGACCTCTCCAAAGAGTTGAGCCTGAGTATGCGTCAGTTACCACATTATTTTCATCAACAACAACTTCGACTCTTAAATGTCCTTCTATTCTAGTAATTGGATCTACTACTATTCTTTCGCTCATTATTACTCTCCTTTATTTTTCTTAAATGAACCAACTGCTGCGTGAGCTGCAATAGCAACTCCTGCAACTGCTAAAACACCTATTCCTATTTTATCAGCTGTTGCATCTGCTCCAAGTCCACCAAAAACACTTTTATATAATCTGTCTGCTAAAGGTTCTTCAAGTGGCCCCATTGTATCCCAAAAATCAGGTTCTGAACAACCTATACAGCCATGTCCTGCTTGTATCGGCCAAGAAGTATGAGAGTTAAATCTCTCTTGTGAACAGTTGTTAAATGTGTATGGTCCTTTACAGCCTACTTTATATAGGCAGTATCCATCTTTTGCGCCTTGATCACCAAAGTGCTCTACAAACTCACCAGCATCAAATCTTCCTCTTCTTTCACAAAGATCATGAATTCTAAGTCTATATGCCCATTTTGGTCTATTATATGAATCAAGCGCAGGAAGTGTTCCAAATAATATATAATTTAACACATTTCCAACTATATTTTTCTCACTTGGAGGACATCCAGGTATATTTATAACTGGTTGATTGACTATCTTGCTAAGTGCTTGAGAGTTTGTTGGATTAGGATAAGCTGCTTGAATACCACCAAAGCTTGAACAGGTTCCAATCGCAAAAATAGCTGCAGCATTTTTAGAAGCTATCCTACAATGCTCTGCACCAGTTGTTCCGTGTGGTCCAACTGTTAAAAAATACTCACTTGTTCCAGCAGGAATTCCACCCTCAACCATCAAAATATATTGACCTTTGTATTTTTCTATGGCTTGCTCTAAATTTTCTTCAGCTTGCCAACCACTTGCTGACATTATAGTTTCATGATATTCAAGTGAAATATAATCAAATATTAAACTATCAATACTTGGTGTTGCTGTTCTTAATAAACTTTCACTACAACCTGTACATTCAGCCATATGTAACCAAATAACAGGAAGTCTATCTGCTAACTCAGCTGCCTTAGAAACTGCAGGTATAAAAGCACTACTAAGACCAAGAGTTGCTGTCATAGCTCCAGCCCATTTCATAAAATCTCTTCTTGAAAGACCATTTTCTTCAAGAGTCTGTATGATAGAGCCTTCCTTTATTTTAGGCAATTTTTCAACTTCATTAAGCCTTAAAGTTATTTTTTCTAATAACTTATCCTTTACCATCACATCTCCTTTTTCTTAAAATATGTTCGGTTTTTAAATCTTTACAATTTTACAACAATTTAAAAGATTTTACCTTAAATAATAAAATTAAATTTTATTTTTAAACATAAATTCATCTTTATTATAAGAAAAAACTTATATCTTTCTTAAATAAAATCTTTAAATTTTGCATATTATATATGAATTTGTATAAAATTTCATAAATTTAACTATATATATTTAGTATTATTTATAAGAAAAATATATTAAGTGATAAATTAGAAACTTTTAAAGATATTGGTTAAAGAAGTTATGAATATTGTTTTTAAGGGAAGATAAATCTTCCCTTAAAGTATTTTAAAACTTATAATTTAGTCCTAAATTAAATGTTTGGTTGTTATATTTATCTCTAAACTCTACTACATAAACAACATTTTATATTGAAGTTTTGAGCTATAGTGTTAAAATTTAAAGCACTTAAATCAAATATTATTTAATTTTTCAATAGCTCATTGGCCGCTTTTAGTCCTAAATCATAAGCTTTTATATTTGCTTCTTTTACTTTTTCAGGCACGCTTCTTAACATTTCATTTCTAACAAGTTCTTTATCCATAACTTTTGTAAAGCCAACCGCAATCCCAAGAGCCACAACACTTTGAGTTATTACATTTCCAACATCATCTTTTGCAATTGAAATAATAGGAATTTCATAAATTTGCCATTTTTTTCTATCTTCACTGCTTGGACTTACCAAATTTGGCTCAACTACAATAACTCCACCTTCTTTTACATCATTTTTAAAACTATTAAAACTAACTTGTGCTGTTGCTATCATAAAATCTATATCATCAGCATATGGATATAAAATCTCATCATCACTTAATATAATATCAACCTTTGTAGGACCACCCCTAACTTGAGAAGTATAGGTTGATGCCTTTACGCCAAAACCACCTGCTTTTATCTTTGCAGCTGCTAAAATCTCACCTGCTAGTATAACTCCTTGTCCACCAACTCCTACAAATCTAAGTTTTGTTGTCATACTATCTCCTTAAAGTCGATTTTAGTTTTATTTTGCGCGGCCTCTATAACCTTAGCATAGGCTTTTGTATATTCAAGGTGAGAGTTATCTTCGTGCAAAACTCCAAGTGGGAAAAGCCCTACTTTTTCTTCATCGCTTAATTTATCATATTTTATTTTATTTACTGTTATGTTTTCAATCCACTTTATCATATCAGTAGCTTGTGCCATTTTGTTTTTTCTACCTAAATTTATATGACAATTCGAAAAAATATCAAAAAAAGCATACCCGTCATGACTAAAGCCTTTTACTAAAAGTTTTACTAACGCATCTGCGTTTATTATCGTCTGTCTTGCTACAAATGTCGCCCCTGCTCCAATTAATAAATCAGTTGCATTAAAACTTGGATCTATATTTCCTCTTTGTGCAGTAACTGTCCAAAAGCCCTTTGGTGTTGTTGGAGATGTTTGAGAATTTGTAAGACCATAAATGAAATTATTTATTAAAATATGCTTAATACCTATATTTCTTCTTGCAGCGTGAATTGTATGGTTTCCACCAATTGCAAGACCATCTCCATCTCCTGTTACAACAATAACATTTTTAGTTGGATTAGCTAGTTTTATACCTGTTGCATAAGCTAATGCTCTTCCGTGCGTTGTATGAACTGTATTGCAATTTATATACGAGCTCATTCTTCCACTACATCCTATGCCACTTACTACACAAACATCATCTAAATTCCAACCCATAGCATCAATAGCTCTGATAATAGCCTTTAAAATCACACCATCACCACATCCCCAACACCAAAGAGTTGGAAGTTTATCGGTTCGTAAGTATTTATCATAATTAAATGCCATTATTTCACTCCTTTGATTTCTTTTACTTTTTTAATAATTTCATTTGGACTTATTGGTCTTCCATTTGCTTTAAAAAGTGTATGTAAATCATCTCTTAAACCACATTTTTGAATTTCTCCAAAATATTGTCCTAAATTTAACTCAACTACTAAGATATTTTTAAATTTATCGCAAATTTCTTTTATTTTTTTCTTACTACTTGGCCATAAGGTTAAAGGTCTAAACAACCCAACCTTAATACCTTCTTTATTTAAAATTTCAATGGCACTTTTAACTGCTAAATTTACACTTCCATATGCTATTATACAAATTTCAGCATTTTCTAAGTTAAACTCTTCAAATTCACAAATTTCATCTTTATGTAAATTTATCTTATTAAAAAGTCTTTTAATATTATAATCAACTATCTCGCCATTTTCAGTTGGAAATCCTGTATTTCCGTGATGAAGTCCTGTGATGTGATAACGATAACCTTTAAAAAAAGGATTTAAAACAGCAGGTTTATCAATATCTGCTTTATATGGCAAATAGTTGTTTTTTTCACCTTTAAACTCATCTCTTTTATATATTTTTATATCTTTAATATCTGGTAAAACAGCCTTTGCTTGCATGTGACCAAGTGTTTCATCAAGAAGTAAAAAAACAGGTGTCATAAATTTAGAAGCTAAATTAAAAGCTTTTATTGTAAAAGTATAGACTTCTTCTAAGCTTCCTGGTATTAAAGTTATGCTTTGATAATCTCCATGAGTTGGACTTTTAGCTTGTAAAATATCACCTTGTGATACCCTAGTTGGAAGACCAGTTGATGGACCTCCTCTCATAACATTTACAATAACAAGAGGAATTTCAGCTATAAACGCAAGACCGATTTGTTCTGATTTTAAAGAAACTCCAGGACCGCTGCTTGCTGTCATTGCTTTTGCTCCACTCATAGAAGCTCCAAGCGCAACTGAAATGCCAGAAATTTCATCTTCCATTTGAATAAAAGTTCCACCAACTTCTGGAAGTCTTACACTCATTTCATGAGCTATCTCACTAGATGGAGTTATTGGATATCCACCAAAGAATTTACAGCCACAGTCAATTGCAGCTTTTGCCACTAAAGCATTGCCAGTTGAGATAACTTCCACACTCATAATTCATCCTTTATTTTCATAAAATTATTTTCTTTAATCGCTTGTGAAAGTGCTCTTGCTTCTGGTGTAAGTTTTGCAAATTTAAAACCTTTATCAGCCACAAAAATAGCAAAATCAGGACAATGTGTTTCACAATCCCTGCAACCAATACAGGTTTTGTCATTTAATACTTCTATCATCATACCTTGAATAGCCTTTGGCTCATATCTCATAGCCAAAGTTCCACTTGGGCAGTAATTTACACAGATATTACAAGCTTTACATCTACTCTCATCAACCCAAACAGCTTTTAAATTTTCCATATTTTTTCCTTTTTAGCCTAATACTTCTTTTAATTTTCTGCCAATATGAGCAGGGCTTTGCACTACATGAACACCAACTTTTTCTAAAGATTGCATTTTTCCTTTTGCAGTTGAATTATAATCACTTACTATAGCACCTGCATGCCCCATTCTTTTACCTTTTGGGGCTGTAACACCAGCTATAAAGGCAACAACTGGTTTTGAAATTTTATCCTTTATGGTTTTTGCAGCTTCTATTTCTAAAATGCCTCCAATTTCACCTATCAAAACAATTGCTTTTGTATCATCATCTTTTTCAAACATCTCCAAAAGTTCACTAAATCCAAGTCCTATAACCCTATCTCCACCTATGCCAATAGCTGTTGAGATACCATATCCCTCGTCTAAAATTTGCTTTGCACCCTCATAGGTTAATGTTCCTGACTTTGAGATTAGACCTATATTTAAATTTGATTTTTTGAAAATATTTCCAGGCATAATTCCAAGCTTGCATTCATCTGCACTTATAATGCCAGGTGAGTTTGGGCCTATTATTTGCATGCCACATTTATTTGCAAAATTCTTTGCCTTTATTATATCATTTAGTGGGGCGTGTTCTGTGATAACAATACATAGTTTAATACCAGCATTTGCAGCTTCTATAATGGCATTAGCCACAAACATAGCAGGAACAAATATAAGTGAAACACTAGCATTTGTTTTTTCAACAGCTTCTTTGACAGTGTTAAAAACAGGAAGTCCAAGGTGAGTAATTCCACCTTTAAATGGAGTTACTCCACCAACTATTAAAGTGCCATATTCAAGGCATTTTTGTGAGTGAAATGTTGCCTCTTTGCCTGTAAAGCCTTGAACAATAACTTTTGTAGATTTATCAATTAAAATACTCATTTAATATCCTTGTTAAATTCTTTTGAAAGTTTTACAGACAAAATAGCACCATCTTCTAAATTTTTTACAGGAATTAAATTTAAAATATTTGCTTTTTTTAAAATATCCTCTGCTTCTTTTGCGTTTGTTCCATCAAGTCTTATAACGATTGGAATTTTTGGATTTATTAAATTTATTGCCTCTATTATGCCATTTGCAATCCTATCACACCTTACAATGCCTCCAAAAATATTTATAAAAATAACCTTTACAAACTCATCTTTTAGAATAATCTCAAATGCTTTTGCCACAGTATGAGAGCTTGCAAGTCCACCAACATCCAAAAAATTTGCAGGTTTTCCACCAGCAAAATTAATAGCATCCATTGTCCCCATAGCTAAACCTGCACCATTTACCATACATCCTATATTGCCATCTAGTTTTACATAGCTTAAAGAGTGTTTTTTAGCTTCTATCTCAGCATTATCCTCTTCATCTAAATCCCTTAAAGCCAAAATTTCAGGATGCCTAAAAAGTGCACTATCATCAAAGCTCATTTTTGCATCAAGCACTAGAAATTCATCATCTTCATCTAGGATTAATGGATTTGTTTCTATCAAAACAGTGTCTTTTTGCATATAAAGATCATAAATTTTAGTTAAAATATCATGAAATTTGGTATATTTATCCTTATCAAAACCTAAAAATGATGAAATCTCTAAAATATGAAAATCCATAAGACCAATTTGTGGATCAATAAAAATAGCTTTTATAAGCTCTGGGTTTGAGCTTGATATCTCTTCTATACTCATTCCACCACTTGAACTTGCTATTAAACAAAGTTTTTGAGAATCACGATTAAACGAAAGGCTCAAATAAAACTCTTTTTTTATTTTACAGCCTTTTTCAATATATATTTTATTTACAACTTTACCATTTTTTCCAGTTTGTGGAGTGATTAGGCTCATTCCAATCATATTTTTTGCGTATTGTTCGACTTCATCTAGGCTTTTAGCAATTTTAACTCCACCTCCAAGTCCTCTTCCACCTGCATGAATTTGAGCTTTTATAGCCCAAATTTCACCACCTAGTTTTTTAGCATTATTAACTGCTTCTAAACTTGTTAGTGCAAGTAATCCATCAGCTGTTTTTATGCCAAATTCTTTGCAAAGTGCTTTTGCCTGATACTCATGGATATTCATTAAATTCCCTTATAAATTCTTTTTTAATTTTATAAACTTTGAAGTATCAACACTTTTATAAACTTCATTTTTTACTATCTTTTCAACACCTTTTTTGCTAAGCTTTATCTCTTTTCCAAAGCTTATCTCATTATCATCCAAAACAGAAGCAATAACATTTCCTCCATTTTTAATAGCTTTTATCATCTTAACAACAGCTGCTGCTGGTGCATAATATGCGGATGTACCTAATAGTTTTGTTATATTTGCTCCAGCATTTATCGTTTCATTTTTTACAGTTTGAAATTCATCTTTTGTTAAATCTTGGCTAGTTTGAATTATCATCTCATCATTATGCATTCCAAAAACATTTATTTTTGCGTTAATTGGAGAAATATTTTTAAGCTTTGCTAAATTTAATTTTGCTCTTGCACTATCTAGTTCTCCTGCCATTCCTATGATTTTATTTTTATTAAAGCCGCTATTTTTATAACATGCATAAACCATTAAATCAAGTGGATTTGTAACAATTATAATAATAGCATTTGGAGAAAACTCAGCTATTTTTTTTGAAGTTTCCCCTACTATTGAGGCGTTTATTTTAGCCAACTCTTCTCTGCTTTGTCCTTCTTTTCTAGTAATTCCAGCTGTTATAACAACAATATCAAAATCTTTTAATTTACTATAATCAAGTGTAGAGTTTATTTTGATATTTTTATCTAAAATCACACTTAAAGTACTTAAATCAAGCATTTTACCAAGGGCAAGTTTTTCATTTATATCAATTAGTAAAATTTCACTTGCTAAATCTTGAGAAATTAATAAAGAAGCTATATTTGAGCCGATATTCCCAGCTCCGATTATTCCTACTTTCATACAATTATCCTATTATTTTATTTAAAGTTTTACTTGGTCTTAAAATTTCTTCAGCTTTTTTAGGGTCAAATTTATAATACCCTCCTAAATCAGCACCTTTTCCTTGAACTTTTAAAAGTTCATCATTTATTGTTTTTTCATTTTCTTTTAACTCTTTTGCTAAAATTTCAAATTCTTTTTTCAAATCAGTTTTTAAAAGCTCATCTGCAAAATATAAAGCTAAATAAAAATGACTATTTCTAGTATCAGGCTCTCCTACTTTTCTTCTTGGAGATTTGTCATTTTCTAAAAATTTACAAATCGCATCATCAAGCGCAGCACCAAGTATTTTGGCTTTTGGTTTATTTAAATACTTTAAACTCTGTGCTAAAGCCATAAATTCACCTAAGCTATCCCATCTAAGGTGATTTTCATCTAGTAACTGTTCCGCGTGTTTTGGTGCTGAACCACCAGCTCCTGTTTCAAACATGCCGCCACCATTTAAAAGTGGTACTATTGAAAGCATTTTTGCACTTGTGCCAAGTTCTAATATAGGATAAAGGTCAGTTAAATAATCTCTTAAAACATTTCCAGTTACACTAATCGCATCTTTTCCACTTCTAATAATTTCATTTGTTTTTATGAGTGCGTCTTTTGGCGATAAAATTTCGTACTCTTTACTGTCTTTAATCTCATTTTTTATAATTTTTATCAAGTTATTATCGTGGGCTCTGTTTTTATCAAGCCAAAAAATAGGTTTAATATCTTTTTCTTTTGCTAAATCAAAAGCTATTTTTATCCAATTTTTTATAGCCTCATCTTTAACAGTTGTCATTCTAAAAATATCGCCTTTTTTAACTTCAAACTCAAAATATTTCTCTTTTTTATCAAAAACTTCTATTTTTCCATCTTCTTCTATAATAAAAGTTTTATCATGACTTCCGTATTCTTCAGCTTTTTTAGCCATTAACCCAACATTTGTAACACTTCCTATAATGCTTGGATTAAGTGAACCATTTTTCTTTAAGTCATTTAACATGCTCTCATAAACTACAGCATAAGTTTTATCAGGAATTACAGCTAAGCACTCTTTTAACTCACCATTTTTATCCCACATTTTACCGCTATTTCGCAACATTGCAGGAATCGATGCATCAATTATGACATCGCTTGGAACATGTAAATTTGTAATTCCTTTATCGCTATCAACCATTGCCAAATTTGGTCTAGTTTTATAAATTTTATCAAATTTAGATAAAATTTCATCTTTTAATTTTGAGTTTTCAAGTCTTTCAAATAGATCTTTTAGTCCGTTATTTTCATTTATTCCAAGTTTTTCAAACTCAAGTTTATATTCATTAAAAACTACTTTAAAAAACTCTTTTACAAAATGTCCAAAAATCACTGGATCGCTTACTTTCATCATTGTAGCTTTTAAATGAACTGAGTATAAAAGATTGTTTTGTAGAGCATAATCTAAACTTTTTTCAATAAATTTATCAAGTTCTTTTGCGCTCATAAAAGTTGCATCAACTACTTCATTTTTTGAAATTTTTAAATCATTTTTTAAAATTTTTTCTTTTTTGTTATCGGCTGTAAATTTAATGGTTAAAGTTGTATCGTTTTTAAATACGCTAGATTTTTCATTTGAGTAAAAATCTCCTTTATCCATATAAAAAATTTCAGTTTTTACATTTTTATTCCAAATGCCATTATTATGCGGATGAGTTTTAGCATAGTTTTTTACTGCTTTTGCAGCTGTTCTTATGCTATTTCCTTGTCTTAAAACAGGATTTACAGCGCTTCCTAAAACTTTTAAATATTTTTCTTTTATAGTTTTTTCTTCATCGTTTTTTGGCTCATTTACAAAATTTGGAACATTAAAACCTTTTTCTTGAAGCTCTTTTATACAAGCATTAAGTTGTGGAATAGAGGCTGAAATATTTGGAAGTTTTATAATATTTGCGTTTTTATCTTCTGTTAATTTTCCTAAAAAATTTAAATCATCACTAATATTTAAATTTAACTCATTGCTAAAAGCTGCTAGAACTCGCCCTGCAAGAGAAATGTCAACCATTTCTATGCTAACACCTGCTTTACTTAAAAAATTTTTAATTATTGGGTATAGTGAAAAAGTTGCTAAAGCTGGTGCTTCATCAGTATAGGTATAAACAATATCACTCATTCTTACTCCTTTTTTATTTCTATTATCATTTTATCAAATTTATCATAAAGTTAAAATAATAAATTTGTAATAAATTTTATCTTAAACATCACTTTAAATTTCTTTGTATATTAACTTGTTTTAAATGCTCACCATGCGTTTTTGTAAAAATATGTTTATTAGTTCTTTTATCACGCATAAAATACAAATACTCAGTTTTTGCCGGATTTATAGCTGCATCAATTGCCTCAATGCTAACCATGCAAACAATTGGTGGAAGCCCGTCATTCAAGTAAGTATTAAATTTACTCTCATCATTTCTTATCCTATCAGGCGTGATTTTTATATGTGAAAATTTACCATAATTAAGAGTTCCGTCCATTTGAAGCCTCATACCTTTATCAAGGCGGTTATCAATAACTGAACTAACTATTTTCATCTCATCTTTATTTGCTGCTTCTTTTTGTATAACCGAAGCTTTTGCCAATATATTTTTCCATTCATTAGATTCTATGGTTTTATAATACTCTTTTTTATAATTATTAATTAAATTTTTGTGCATTTTAAGTGAGTTTTTAACTAAAACTGAAATTAACTCTTTTTCATCATAACCTTTTGCTAAATGATATGTTTCAGGGATTAAAAAACCTTCATAAAATGGGGCAGTTTTATTATATTCAAGCTCTAATTTAATAAAATCAAGATTTTCTTTTTTTGCAATTTCTTGTAAAAAAATCACAGTTGTTTCACCTGGAATTATTATGATATCACTCATCACAGGCTTTGCGGTAGTTAGTTTATAAAAAAGATCTATTTTAGTTAAATTTGTATCTCCAAGGTCTAAATATCCGCTTTTTACAGTTCCAATAAATTCTAAAATTTTAGGATCGAATTTAGTTACATTTAAATTTTGCTGTGATAGATTTGATATAATTTTGGTAGCACTTCCTTTTGGGATAAAAATTTCACCTTTAAAGGAGGTTTTGGCTGTTAAATCTGTCAAAATAGCAAGGATAAAGATGAGAATAATATCAAAAATAGCAAAAATTACTCTAACGATCGTAGTCATTTTAGCAATAATCCTTTCAGTGTTTTTTGTCATATTAAAAAACGGGATAAATATAGGAAATATCGACCGCGATAATATACATATCGAAAGATTATATATAAAATTTGATAAAAAGCTTATAATAAATGCAAAAAACTTAAAAATAAAAAAGAATTTAAACAAAAATGATGAAAAAAAAGAGTTTAGTGCTTTAGATTTAGATAAAATTTTTAGCTATATTGTATATTTAAATAGATTTTTTGAAGAGATTAATTTAGAAAATGTTGAGATTGGAAAAAATAATATAACTGCACTTTTTAAAGACAATATTTTTTATTTTGATACTGAATTTTTAAAAATAGATACAAAAATAGTCCCTAAAGAAAATAATTATGATATCGCAATAAACGAGCTTTCTTTTAAGGACTTTGATTTAGCTATAGCAGGAAGCGGATATATAAATTTAATAAATAAACTATATAATTTTGACGGATTTTTTTTAACACATGAAATAAATGGAAAGCTTGATTTTAGTATAAAAAATGGACTTTTAAAATATGAAATAAAAAGTGCAACCGCAACTAGTATTAAAAATTTTATGGATGAGCTTGGTTTTAAAACCGGGATGGATCAGCATTTAAAAGAGTGGATTTATGGAAAAATAATAGCAAAATATTATGATATCAAATATCTAAATGGGATGATTGATATAGTAAATTTGGACTATAAACTAAATAAAATGAATGGTTTTGCAAAGGCTTATGATTTAAATGTAACGTTTAATGAAAAACTTCCAAGTGCTGTTGTTAAAAGTGCCGATATAGCGCTTGAAAATGGAAATCTGTATTTTGATTTATTTGAACCCACTTACCAAAACAAAGATTTAAACGGCTCAAAAGTTGATATTTTAAATATAATGGATGGAACAACAAAAATTATAGTCGATATAAAAACAGATAGTTTGGTTGATAATGAAGTTTTAAATTTATTAAAAGCTTATAATATCAATCTGCCAATTTTACAGCAAAATGGTAATAGTAAAACAGAGGTTTTATTATATATTCAAGCCCATCCTCATAAAATTGATGTTTTGGCAAATTCTGTTTTAAAAAACAGTGATATTTTAATATCAGGGGCTAAATTTAATATGCAAAATTTAGAAGTTCTAATAAAAAATTCTAAAATTGACCTAAATGCTTCAAATATTTCTAATAAAGAGCTTTTTAAAGCTTCAAATTTAAAAGGTAAAATTGATGCAAAAGTCTCAAAAGCTAACCTTACTGCAAATTTTGAAGAGGTATTTATAAATGATATTTTTAAAAGAAAAAATTTTAGTTCTGATTTAAAATTAGATTTTTCAAAACCAGCAGTTTTACTTGAAATTCCAAAGCTAAATACAAAAATTAAATTTGATAAAACAAATGAAATTGAAGTTAGTAACTTAAAAGATTTGATTCAATATTCTAAAATACTTACTGATTTAGGTTTTAAAAATGGCAATTTAGTAGTAAATACAAAAGATTTTAAAGACTATAAAATAGATATAAAAGATGCTATTTTTGATCTGCCTTTATACAAAAAAGATGGAAGTAAATATGATAGTGATGAAATTTATATCAATTATAAAAATGGTGAAATTTATGCAAATACAAATTATTTAAATTTTAAACAAAGCAAAAAAGATATGTATTTAGATATAAATGGGCTTGATTTTGAGTTAAAATATGACAAAAATGCTTCATTGCAAACTAACTTTCCAAAAATAAATATAAGCGGAAATAATTCTGATATTATTTTAAAAGATATAAATAAAACTTTAAATTTAAGTAGCTTCAAAGGAAATTTGAACAATAAAAATATAAAATTTGATGCAAATTTAGCTCCACAAGGAAAGCTAACTCTTCAAATAACACCTGAAATTTTATCTGCAACTGGACTTAATCTAAGTTCTCAAAGTTTAAATAATTTTTTGAAATCAAAAAGCTTTGAAGGTGGGGAATTTAATATAAAAGTTTTTGGAAAAAGCATTGATGAGTTTAGAGGTGAAATTTTAATGAATGATACATATTTAACAGATTTAGTTTTATATCAGCGACTTTTATCTTTTTTAGATAGCATTCCATCGCTTTTAAAGTTAAAAACACCAGATTTTAATAACAAAGGTTTTAATGTAAAAAAAGGCAGAGTTATTTTTGTAAAAAAAGATAATATTATTTATGTGCAAGCTATGGATTTTAAAGGCTCAACTGCTGATATGGGTGGAGTTGGAACAATAAATTTAAAAACAAAAGAGATTGATTTAGATATTGAGGTAAAATACTTAAAAGATGCAAGCTCGATTATTGCAAGTATTCCTTTGGTAAATCAAATAATTCTTGGAAAAGATCGTTCTATTTCAACAGTTGTTAAGATAAGAGGAACTCTTGATAGTCCTAATTACTCAAATAAAGTTTTACAAGATGCCCTACTTTCACCACTTAATATTATTAAAAATACAATCGAGCTTCCCTTTACTTTATTTGAGTAGAAAATGGTATAATTTTCAATATAAAATTTTTTAAAAGGACCAAATTTGAAGTATAAGCTTGACTATAAAGACAGTGTTGAAAACTCGCTAATTTTTTGGCTTTGCAAATTTGTAAGATATAAATTAAGTTCTCTTTCAAATAAAGAATTAAAAGATCCAAAAGCTTTAAATAGCGTAAATTTACGCCTTATAAAAGGAGTTGAAAATTTTAAAGAACTCGATGGGCTTGTAAAAGAAGCAAGAAATGCTGGAATCACAGGAATAAATACATATTTTAACCCATTAAAAAAAGTCGCAAAAGCCATAATTTATTATGAAATAAATAGCTTAAAAGAGATAAACGAAGAGTTTTTAAGTGAAATTTTAGCTAGCGTTACAGGCGGGCTTAGTGATGCAACTAAGAAAAATTATAGGATTGCAGTAATTAACTTTTTTACATATTTAGACAAACAAAATGAAGAAAACGGGACTTCTCACAACTACGGAATTGAACTAAAAAACTGGGGTGGAGTAAGTGGAAGTGCTGGACAAAAACTGCCTGAATACATGAGTGAAGATGAGGTAAAAGAGTTTTTAGAAGCAATTGAAAAAAGTGACTTTAAGGCAAATGACCATAGAAATAAATTAATTATAAAAATAATAATTTTTACAGGAATTAGAGTAAGTGAAGCAATAAATTTAAAAGAAAAAGATTTTAGCGAAGATGGGGATTTATATGTGATACGAATACGAGGCAAAGGAAATAAATATAGAATTGTCATGATAAAAAAACATCTAATTGAAGAACACTTAATAAACTTAAAAATAAATTACCTAAATAAAGATGGATATTTATTTGTAAATGGGAAAGGCAAACCACTAACTCAGGCATATATCAGCCGTATCGTAGAGCAAATTTTATTTAAAGCTGGGATTAGAAAAGCTAAAAATGGAGCTCATATGCTTCGCCATACTTTTGCAACTATGCTTTATAAAAAACAAAAAGATTTGGTTTTAGTCCAAGAGGCTTTAGGACATGCTAGTTTAAATACTTCTAGAATTTACACACATTTTAGTAGTGATAAACTAAGACTTGCTGCAAAAGTAGCTGATGATTTATCAAAAATAGAATGAAATTTTAGTAAATTTAAGCTGTGCAGAAATTAAAATGAAGCATAAAAGCTGTTTTGGGTTAAATTAAGTAAAATTTAACACAAATTTTATAGTTAGATTTCAAGTTTTAATATATAAATTTATAAAAACAAATTTGTGTCTTTAAACTCATCTTTTAAAAACTCACTTATCTCATCAAATGTAAAAAATGCCTTAGGGCTTCCAAAAGAGTATGGAGCGATTTCATAAGGTGCATAGACAAAAGTTATGCCATAAGGATTTAGTTTAAAATTTTCGGTTATTTCAAATTCATTTTTTTCTATGTAAGCGTTTTCTTTAACTTTATCCCAAATTTTAAGTCTAAGTTTTTCATTTTTTACTAAAATTTCGTCAAGCGTGATTTTTTTACCTCTGTAAAATGTCTCATAAACAAGTGAATACATACCGTGAGCACCACCATTATAATTATAAAAAAAGTTTTCAAAAACATTAAAATTATCATTAGTGTAATAAATTTCCATTTTCTCTTCTGTTTCATAGGTAAAAGGAAAATCATCTTGTAAATCGCTAACAAATTCTAAAAAATAATCAAGCTCTTCTTTATAACTGCTTTTTAACTCATTTTCAATAGTTTTTTTATCACCTTGAAATAATAAATTTTTGCTATATTTAATTTTTACATTACTACCATTGTCAAAAATGGAATTTAAGGCTAAAAAATTAAACTTTTTATATAATTTTAAAGATTGTAAAACGCCTCCTTTTTCAAAAATCAATCCATCATAAACAAAATTTATATTTACTTTTTCATCATCGTCATATATAAAATTTACTTCCGAACCATTAAAATTTTCAGCATTAAAAACATGCTCTTTATTGTCGTAGAAAATATGACCTTTTGTAGAATTTTCATCTAAATTTAGATAAATTTGAACTTTATCATTTTTATAAACAAAACTCACTTCATCTTTTATCTCCAAACTAAATAAAACCGCAACCAAACAAAACAGCAATATATAAAAGCTCTCATAAATTCTCCTTTTTAAAAAATAAATTATTTGTAACTAAATTTTTGATTTCAGTCAATGACTTAACAAAAATTTTACTATATTATTGTTTAATTTTATTTAGAAGGAGAAAAGATGAGCGGTTTAGAAATGTTTTGTCATCAATGTGAAATGAGTGCTCCAAATGGCTGTGGCTCAAAAGGTCAAAGCAAAGGTACCTGTGGTAAAAATAGCACATTAGCAAATTTACAAGATATGATGATTTTTGGATTAAAAGGAATGAGTGCGTATCGTCACCACGCAAACGAACTTGGTGCAAATACAAGCGAAGTTGATAAAGTCATAGCCGATACGCTTTATTTTACCTTGACAAATTCAAATTTTAATTTTGATGAGCATATCAAACAACTTTTAAAAGTTGGTGAGGCAGGAGTTAAAATAATGGATATATTAAGTCAAGCTCATACCAGTGCTTTTGGCATTCCATCACCTGTTAAAATCACACAAAACAAAGCTTGTGGAAAAGCTATTTTAGTAAGCGGACACAACCTTTTTGCCTTAAAAAAATTGCTTGATGCTACTAAAAATAAAGGTATAAATATCTACACCCACTCTGAAATGCTGCCAGCTCACGCTTATCCAGAGCTTAAAAAATATCCACATTTAAAGGGGAATATTGGCAAGGCGTGGTTTGATTAAACAAAACTTTTTAATGAGTTTAAAGGTGCGATTTTGATGACAACAAATTGCATAGTTCCACTTAGAAAAAGTTGCGAGTATAAAGATAGACTTTTTGGTTATAGTATCGCTGGAACAGATGGAATTAGGCATATTGAAAATGATGATTTTACACCACTAATTAATAAAGCTTTAGAATGTGATGATATAAGCGGCTTTCAAAGCGATGCTACTTTGGTAACTGGTGGGCATTATAAGAGCATTTTAAATATGTCCGATGAAATTTTAAAAGCTATAACTTCTGGTAAGATTAGAAGATTTTTTGTAATTGCAGGATGTGATGCACCTGGAAATGATAGAAATTACTATAGAGATTTGGCTCTAAGTCTGCCAAAAGACTGCGTAATTTTAACATCAAGTTGTGGCAAATTTAGATTTAATGATGTTGATTTTGGCTTAATAGAAGGCACAAAAATTCCAAGATATATTGATTTAGGGCAGTGCAACGACAGCAACGGTGCCGTTAAAATCGCAACAGCACTAAGCGAGGCGACAGGAATAGCTATAAACGATCTTCCAATTTCCATAGTTTTGATGTGGATGGAACAAAAAGCAGTTATTATTTTAATTGCGTTATTGTATTTAGGCGTTAAAAATATCCATATAGGACCAAGTTTACCTGAGTTTATAAATGACGAAATACTTGATTTTTTAGTGAAAAATTTCAATCTATCTTTAATAAGTGGTGATGCCAAAGCAGACCTAGTTAAATTTTTGAAAAACTAACAGTATAGCTTAAATTTAGAATAATACATAATATAATGCGTAAATTTATACGCATTATATCTTTGTGAATTTGTAATTTTGTTTTACTTATTTATCTTTTTTATAATTGTTTTAATTAAATTTTTTCTATCATCTAAATTCTGATTTATTGAGCAAAGCTTTGATGAGTGGCGATTTTCTAAATTTTTTATATCTTTTACAAACTCAATTACATCATAAACACTTAAAATTTTACCATGTAAATCATACCCCACATTTAACGCCCTACCCTTTATATTGGCCAAATTATCATGCAAATGTCCATAAAGCAAAACACTTCCATGATCTTTTTTATCCCATTCTAAAATTGGATAATGAAATAAAATAAAATTTTCTTTAATATCGTTAATTTTGATGCTTAACTTTTTATAATTTAAAATTTCTTCTAAAAGTAAATTTCCATCATTTTTATGTCTGTTTTTAAATAAGTCTTTATTTTCATTTATTAAATTATCGTGATTTCCAAGGATTAAACTGTGTTTGCCATTGAGTCTTGTTAAAATTTGCTCTGTTTTTTCAACACTATTGTAAAATGAAAAATCACCTAAATTATAAATTTCATCATCAGGCGTTACAGTTTTATTCCACAAATTTATTAGATACTCATCCATCTCATCAACGCTTTGAAAATTCCTAAAATTTGGACAATACTTCATTATATTTTTATGCCCAAAATGTAAATCTGAAGTAAAATAAATCAAAATAAAACCATTAAAATAAGAATAAAAGAAGTAGCGGTGCAAGAGTAAAACTCTCACACCAAATAATAAAAATAGGTTATTTGAGTAGTTAAAACTACATCATTCCACCCATTCCTCCCATTCCACCACCCATGCCGCTCATATCTGGCATTGCTGGTTTATCTTCTTTTATATCACTAATTGTAGCCTCTGTTGTTAGAAGCATACTTGCAACACTTACTGCATTTTGAAGTGCAACTCTTGATACCTTAACAGGATCAATAATTCCTTCTTCGAACATATTTACATATTTTCCGCTAACTGCATCAAAGCCTGATTCATCATCTTTTGAATTCATAATCTCATGTGATACCACACCAGCATCAAATCCAGCATTTGAAGCTATTTGTCTAAGTGGAGCTACTAAAGCTCTTCTTACTATATCAGCTCCGATTTTTTCATCACCACAAAGATTTAAATTTACTTTTTTACTTGCACAAACAAGTGCTGCTCCACCGCCTATTACTATACCTTCTTCAGCAGCAGCTTTTGTAGCATTTAGTGCATCATCAACTCTATCTTTTTTCTCTTTCATTTCAGTCTCAGTTGCAGCACCTACTTTTATAACAGCCACACCACCACTTAATTTTGCAAGTCTTTCTTCAAGCTTTTCTTTATCATAATCGCTTGTTGTTTCTATTATTTGTGCTTTTATTTGAGCGATTCTTGCATCAATTGCAGCTTTATCACCTTTTCCATTTACAATAGTTGTATTATCTTTATCTATATTTATGCTTTCTGCTTCACCTAAATCTTCTAAAGTTACACTATCAAGTGTTCTTCCAAGCTCTTCACTTACTACATTTCCACCTGTTAAAATAGCAATATCTTCAAGCATCGCTTTTCTTCTATCACCAAATCCAGGAGCCTTAACAGCTGATATATTTAGCACACCTCTTAATTTATTAACAACCAAAGTAGCTAAAGCTTCACCTTCAATATCCTCCGCAATAATTAAAAGAGGTTTTCCACTTTGTTGAACTTTTTCAAGAACTGGTAATAAATCTTTTAAATTTGTAATTTTTTTATCAAATAATAAAATATAAGGACTGCTTAATTCAACTGTCATTTTTTCAGCATTTGTAACAAAATAAGGACTTAAATATCCTCTATCAAATTGCATTCCCTCAACTACGCTTAGTTCATCATCTATTGATTTTGCCTCTTCAACGGTTATAACACCATCTTTTCCAACTTTTTCCATTGCATCAGCAATTAAATTTCCTATTTTTTCATCTGAATTTGCTGAAATTGTTGCAACTTGAGTAATTTCTTTTTTGCCTTTAACAGGTTTTGAAATTTTCTTAAGCTCTTCTATAATTGCAGCAGCTTCTTTATCCATTCCTCTTTTTACTTCAATTGGATTAGCTCCAGCAGTTATATTTCTTAATCCCTCTTTAAAAATTGCATGGGCTAAAACAGTAGCTGTTGTTGTACCATCACCTGCTTCATCATTTGTTTTATTAGCAACCTCTTTTACTAGGCTTGCACCCATATTTTCCAATGTATCGCTTAGCTCAACTTCTTTTGCAACACTTACGCCATCTTTTGTAATAGCTGGAGCACCAAAAGATTTTTGAATTAAAACATTTCTTCCTCTTGGTCCCATTGTAACTTTAACAGCGTCGTTTAATTTTTTTACACCTTCATAAAGTTTATTTCTTGCATCATCTGAGTAAATTATATCTTTTGCCATTATTTATCCTTTATCTATTTAATTATTCCAAGAACATCTTCTAAATTTAAAACTAAATATTTTTCATCATTAAGAGCAATTTCGCTTCCTGAATATTTAGAAAAAACAACTTTATCGCCAACTTTTATAGCTTTGCACTCTTCATCGCATCCAACAGCGATAACTTCGCCACTTGATGACTTTTCTTTGCTTGCATTATCTGGTATAATAATACCTGTAGCAGTTGTTTTTGTCTCCTCTTCGCGTTTAACTAAAACACGTTTTCCTAATGGTTGAAAATTCATTTTTTCCCTTTCTTGTGTTATATTTTTTAGCACTCTAAGTTTTAAAGTGATGAAATTATAATCAATTTTTTAAAACATGTCAATACTTATCTACATTTTTATCATAATATTTTAGTCTTTGACACTCAGCTTTTTATATAAAAACAACTTAACTAATTCTTTACCAAAATAAGATATAATTTTAATATTTAATTTTAAAAAGGAGTAAAGTATGAAGTTACTCAAATATTTGGGTATTTTTTTAATACTTATAGTAGCTGTTTTATACGGCTTATTGTTTACAGGTTTTGGTAATAACTTAGTAAAACCTTATATTGAAAAAACTGTAAAGGATAAATCGGGATTTGATTTAGAACTTACAAAATTTGATCTAAATTTTAAAAGCCTTGATATAAGTGCTATTGTAAATGGCGAAATAAATGCTGATGTCAAAGGTAAATATTCGCTTTTTTCACAAAGTTTTGACCTAGACTACAATGTTGATGTTCAAAATTTAAATAGTTTTAAAGTTAATCTTGATGAGCCTATGGGTTTAAATGGTCAAATTAGAGGAAAAATGAAAGATTTTAGCGCAAATGGTGTTGGCAAAATACTTGATAGTGATGTTAGATTTTTGGCTACTTTAAAAGACTTTAAACCTTTTGATATTGATTTAGATGCAAAAGGGCTAAATGTACAAAAAGCTATGAAGATAACTAATCAACCAGCTTTTTTAATTGGAAAGATAAACGCAGTTGCAAATATACAAAACGGTTTTGGTGAGGCAAATATCACATCAAATGATTTAGCTATTAATAAAGATGGCTTAAAAGATAAAAACATCACAATTCCAAACAATATCGCACTAGATCTAAACTCAGATATTACTTTAAAAGATAATATCATTACAGCAAGTTCAAATTTAAACTCAAAATTAGCAAATATAGAAGCAAAAGAGACTAAATTTAATCTAGATAATAAAAATTTAGAAAGTGATTTTAGTCTTGATATTTTAGATTTGGCAAATTTAGAACCATTCACAAAGCAAAAACTTAATGGAAATTTAAAAGTTGATGGCTTTACAAAAGTCGTTGATAATAAACCTGAGTTTGTAAAGTTTAATTTAGTTGGATTTGGCGGAGAAGTTGATGCAAACTTGCAAGATAAAATTTTAGATGCAAAGATAAACTCAATTAAAATAGCTGAATTAATGGGAGTTGCCTCAATGCCAAAAGCTGTAAGTGGCGTAATAAATGGTGAAATAAAAATAAATGATGTTTATGATTTTAACAATATTCAAGGAAGTGCAATTTTAAATGTAATAGATGGCAAAATAAACCCAGTAGAGCTTAAAAAAATGACTAATTTAGATTTTCCACAAAATAATAATTTTGAAATTGCATCAAAAACTTTAATAGAAAATGGAATTGTAAACTCAGTTTCAAATTTAGCGTCAAATTTATTTAAAATCGATAATTTAAAAGCTATTTATAATTTAAAGGAAAAAGACTTAAAGGCTGATTTTAAGGCTAGTGTTGATGATTTAAGCAAGTTAAAGGAATTTACAAAGCAAACTTTAAAAGGAAATTTAAAAGCTAGTGGTGATGTTAACATGAAAAACAATGCCCTAAAAGGTCTAAATTTAAATGTTAATACTTTAGGTGGAGAGATAAAAGCAAGTTCAAATGGTTCAAATTTAAACGCTGATGTTAATAACTTAAAGCTAAATGATATATTTGCTTTAATCGGTCAAAATCCTCTTGCAAGTGGAGATTTAAAAGCTAAAATTAACCTTTCAAGTATTGATATAAAAAATTTAAATGGAACTGCTAATATAAATTTATCAAATAGTATATTAAATGATAAAGAACTAAGCAAAATGCTAAATAAAGAGTTTCCAAAAAATATAAAACTAAATGCAAACTCTGATATAAACATAGCAAATTCCATAGCAAATTTTAACGCAGTTATCAACTCAGACTTAGCAAATTTGAAAAAGCTAAATGGAAGTTTTGATATAAATCAAAACTCTTTAAATGCAAATTATGAAGCTTTTGTAAATGACTTATCAAAACTAGCTTTTGTTACTGGAAAAAAGATGATAGGAAGTGTTGGTTTAAATGGTGAAATCAAAAAAGATGCTAAAAATCTAGTTGCAACTGCAAACTCTGATCTTTTTGATGGAAAATTTAAAGCAAATTTAACAAATGAAAATTTAAAAGCAACTTTTGACAAATTTAAAATTGAAAAACTAACTCACATGCTTGATTTTGGTGAATTTTATGAGGGAATTGGAGATTTGGTATTTAACTATAACACATTGGCTCAAAAAGGAGATTTTAATGTTGACATAAATGAGGGTCGCCTAACTCCAAGCAAGCTAACAACAGCCATAAGCATAGCAACTCAAAAAGATATAACAAAAGAAATTTTTAATGACTCTTATGTAAAAGGTGTTATAAATCAAGGTTTAGTTGAGTTTAAATCTCAAATGAAAGCTCCTAAAATGGATTTAAATGTAACAAAAGGAACTCTTGATACAAAAACATCAAAAATAAATATCCCTGTTTTAATAAATATTGAAAAAACAGATATTGCTGCTGATGTTACAGGAACTACAAAAAATCCAAAAGTAAATGTTAGCTCAAAATATTTAGAGCAAAAACTTGAAAAAGTCTTAGATAAAGGGCTTGATAAGCTTTTAGGTGGCAAAAAAGATACTACTAAAGATGGTAATAATTCAAATATTAACCAAAATAGCCAAGAAGATTCATTAAAAGATGGGGTTAAAAATCTTTTAAAAGGCTTTTTCTAAAACAAAAAAAGGCAGAGAAAAAACTCTGTCTTTTAAAACTCTAATTTTAAATTTTTTATTTTTGAATTTTAAGAATTTATAAAACTTACAAAGTCATTTCTTTAAATACAAAAATCTAACTTCTTAAACTATAAAACTCTTTTTTAAACTCGCTAAATTTTCTTTTTAAAATTGCTTCTCTAGCATCTTTTACCAAATTTAAATAATAATGTAAGTTATGAAGCGTGGCAAGACGGTAAAAAGTAAGTTCTTTTGAGCGATAAAGGTGGTTTAAATACGCACGGCTGTAGTTTTTACAAGTATGGCAATTGCATGTTTTATCAACTGGCTCATGGTCATTTATAAATTTAGCACCTTTTATATTTATTTTTCCAAAACTGGTAAATAAAGTCCCATTTCTTGCATTTCTTGATGGCATAACACAATCAAACATATCAACGCCTCTTTCTATGTTTTCTACTAAATCCTCAGGCGTTCCTACTCCCATTAAATATCTTGGTCTATTTTTATCAATAAATGGCATAACTCCTTCAACCGTGTCATACATCTCCACATTGCTTTCTCCAACACTAAGTCCACCAATAGCAAGTCCGTCAAATTCCATTTCACATAACTTTTGAGCACAAAATTTCCTTGCTTCATAATCAGTTCCTCCTTGGATAATTCCAAAAAGATTTTGACCTATACCAATTCCTTTGTTTTGGTTTAATTTATGATAATCAATGGCTTCTTTTGCCCATTTAATGGTTCTTTTAATACTTTCATCAACTCTTTTTTTAGTTGCTGGAAGTCCTACTAAATCATCTAAAATCATCATAATATCACTTCCTAAATCATATTGAGTATCAAGAACTGATTTAGGAGTAAAATAGTGCTTGCTTCCATCAATGTGAGATCTAAACTTGATACCATTTTCATCAGGTTTTGAAATATCACTTAAACTAAAAGCTTGAAATCCACCACTATCTGTTAGAAAACTTCTATTAAATTTAGTAAAACCATGAAGTCCACCAAAATTTTTTACTATTTTTGAACCTGGGCGAAGATACATATGATAGGTATTTGCTAAAATAATTTTAGCATCTAAAGTTTGCATTAGATCAAATGCATCTAAGCTTTTTACTGCTCCAACAGTGCCAACTGGCATAAAAATAGGAGTTTGTATAGTGCTATGAGCTGTTTTTATCGTGCAAGCCCTAGCATTGCCGTCTATTTTATCTGTATTAAATTCCATTTTGCTATAATATCCTTTTAAATTTTGGAGTAAAGAATGAAAAATATTTTAATCATTGCTGATGGCATTTTAGCTAAATATTTCTTAGAAACTATCATAGAGCTTAAAACATTAAAGCACAAATATACAATAATAAGCTATAAAGACATTACAATAAGCCAAAAGCTAAAAGGCGAGAATATAACAATTCAAAGATTTGATTCAACAAGCTATGAAAAATTAAGGCTTGGTATACATGAAAAATTTGATATTTTCATGATTATAATGGATGAAAAAATTGATACTTTTAGCGTGTATCAAAATTTGAGAAAAATAGATAAAAATAAAGAAATTTATCTTTTAGATCAATGGGGACTTTTAGATGAAATAGATGATGATAGTCACACTAAAATAATAGATGCTTTATCAATTCTTTCTTCAAGACTTATTGGCTATCTTCCAGATCACCCTATTTTAGCTGATAGTATAGGACTTGGAAAAGGTGAAATAATGGAAGTTAAAGTTCCAATAGGAAGCTCTTTTTCATATAAAAAAATTGGACTTTTTAGCACTCAAAAAGAGTTTAAAATACCGATGATTTATAGACATAATAAAGCTATTACAGCACAATTTGGCACTATGATTTTTCCAAATGATACGCTACTTGTTGTAGGTGAGCCAAATGTATTGCAAGATGTTTATAAAGCCATAAAAGAGTCAAAAGGTCAGTTTCCATCTCCTTTTGGAATAAATTTTTACTTAATAGTAGATATGATAAATTTATGTCAAGATGATTTTGAAAAAATAATTAAAAATGTAAAATATCTAAACGAATCAGTCACAAATCACAAACTTTATATAAGAGTTATAAATCCTACTTTAACAAAAATGTTTGAAGAGATAAAAAAACTTGATGATGAAAGTTGCGAAATTTTAATAGAGTATTCAAAAAATAGCCCAGAAGTTATGAAAAGTGATATTGTAAAACATAAAGTTGGTATGGTTATTTCAGATAATGCATTTTTTGAAAAACATAAAAAAAGCTTGTATGAGTTAAAAGTTCCTGTTTTAACACTTGGAAAAGGCGATGTAAAAGATCTTAAAAAAGGTGTTGTTTTAATGAGTGATAAAAGCAATGCAAGTGAAGCAAGTGTTGTTTTTGATCTTTGTGGACAGCTTGGACTTGATGTTTATCTGCACTATTATGCGCAAGAAAAAAATCAAGAGTTAATAGCTAGATATAAAGACTTGGCAGAACTTTTTAAAAAAGAACTTTTTATAATAGAAGATGATGCGCAAAATCCATTTTTAAAATTAAAAAATGAAGAAAATTTCTTGCATTTTGTCCCATTTAATGATAAAGTTTTACATAGGAAACCAACCTCTGTTTTTAGTAAGGATTTAGATGAATTATATTTTGCAATAAGTCAAAATTATCAGCTTTTCATCCCAGATTTTTATGAAATTTAAAAGGTAAAAAAGTGGCAATCAATATAGATTTAAAAGAAAATAGTTATAAAATTTTTATAAATGAGCTAGATGAAATAAATTTAAAAGGAAAAGTAGCAATCATTACAAACCAAACAGTTGCTGGACTTTGGTTAAAAGATTTACTTCCGAAGATAAAATGCGATAACTTGCATATAATTTCAATTCCTGATGGTGAAGAATATAAAAATTTTAAAACTTTAAATGATATTTTAGAACAACTCTTTATAGCAAAACTTGATAGAAAAAGCACACTTATATCATTTGGTGGAGGTGTAGTAAGTGATATAACTGGTTTTGCAGCAAGTATTTACGAAAGAGGAATAAATTTTATAAATATCCCAACTACACTTTTAGCTCAAATTGATGCAAGTGTTGGTGGAAAAACAGGCATTAATAATAAATTTGGTAAAAATCTAATTGGCTCATTTCATCAGCCGATTGCAGTTTATTGCGAAGAAAGATATTTATCAACACTTCCAAAAAAGGAATTTAGTGCTGGAATTAGCGAAGCTATAAAAATGGCTATTACATTTGATAAAAATTTATTTGATTTTTTTATAAAAGATGAGTTGGACTTAAGCTATATAATTAAAAGATGCAACGAAATAAAAGCAAAAGTTGTAAGCCTTGATGAAAAAGAAAGTGGCATAAGGGCAGTCTTAAATTATGGTCACACATTTGCTCACGCTATAGAAAACGAAACAAATTATAAAAAATATCTTCACGGTGAAGCTGTAGCAATTGGAATGAATATGGCAAATCATTTAGCCTATAAGCTTGACCTAATTAATATAAATGAATTAAATTTGATTAAAAAAACCTTGATGAAATTTGACCTTCCTATTAGTTATAAAATAGAAGATGAAAATCTTTTTTATAATTTATTTTTCTTAGATAAAAAGACTAATCTTGGAAAGATAAAATTTATACTTCCAAAAAGTATCGGAAATTTTATTATAAAGGATGATATCGAAAAAGATATTGTTTTAGAAGTTTTAAAAGAGTTCAAATGAGAGTTTTATTTTTATTATTCATAAGTTTTGTAGCTATTTTTGCTGATGTAAATAAAACCGAAAATAACTTGGATCAAAATTTGACAAATTTAGACTTGGCTCAAACAAAAGAAGCAAATATTACTAAAAATATCATTGAAAATTTGCAAAAGGATTTAAAAAACATAAACGAAACTATAAAAGATAATATTTGGCTTACTCAATATCAAAATCATCTAAGTTATCAAAAGCTTATAAAAGAGAGAAATGAGCTTGAAAAACAGCTTAAAAATATAAAAAATAAAGATAAACGAGAAACTATACTTGATGATATTAAAATTTATGATGAGCAAATCTTATTATTAAGCGAATTTGAAAGTATGCCTTTTTCTAGGCTTCTTGAAACAAAAGATATACCTGAGTACAAAAAAATATCAACTCCTTTTACTATTTTATCGGGGCTTTCATATATAAAGCAATTAAATTCACAAAAAGACGAGTATAAATCTAAACTTAATCAAATTATAACTTTAGTAGAGAAACTAAAAGAAAAAAATGATATTTTAATGACGATAAATTCATATATTCCAAATGATGAAAATATAACTAAAAGTTTAAGTGAGTTAAATTTTACAATAACTGAGTTTAAATCAGCAAAAAATCTTGGAAAAACAACGTATGATGTTTATGGAAAAAGGATAGATGATAGGATAAATTTAGTAAGATCTGATATTAAAATCCAGCTTAAAAGAGCTTTTAGTATCGCAGGTTGGATTATTTTTATACTTCTTTTATCTTTTATATTGAAATTTATAGTTAAAAAATCAATAAAAGATAACGAACGATCATATACGGCAAATAAATTTATAAATTTCTTAAATTTTACCTTAATTATTTTAATTTTAATTTTTGCATATATTGACAATGTTTCTTATTTAGTAACAGTTTTAGGTTTTGCATCAGCTGGTCTTGCGATTGCCATGAAAGATATGTTTATGAGTATGCTTGGTTGGGGCGTTATAATGATAGGCGGAACATTTAGAGTTGGTGATAGAATAAAAGCAAGAAAGGCAAATGGTGAAATTTATGTTGGAGACATCATAGATATTTCACTTCTTAGAATGACAATTTATGAAGATGTTACAATGACTACAAGAGAAAATAGAAGAGCTGGAAGAATTATTTTTGTACCAAATAATTATATTTTTACTGAACTAATATCAAACTACACTCACAGCGGTATGAAAACAGTTTGGGACGGCATTGACATACTTCTTACTTTTGATAGCAACTATAAAAAAGCAACTTACATAGTTAAAAATATAGCTAGACAATACTCAAAAGGCTATACAGATATAGCAAAAAAACAGATGAATAAATTAAGAACTCAATATAGTATAAAAAGTCCAAGTGTTGAACCAAGGATATTTCATTTTTTTGAACCATATGGTATTTTAATAAGTATTTGGTATATGACCGATTCTTACGCTACTTTAGGACTTAGAAGCACAATTTCTGGTGAAATTTTAGAAGCTTTCGAAAAAGAAGACGATATTAAAATAGCATACCCAACTCAAACATTACTTTTTAGAAAAGAAGATCTTTTAGAAAGTAAAAAAGAGATGATAAAAAAAGCTTTAAATGAAGAACTTAAAAATAAAGAGCTTAATAACAAAGGATAATAAATTTGAAAATTTACTTTAAAACTTTTGGTTGCAGAACAAACATATATGATAGTGAAGTTATGAAAAACTCACTTAAAAATCATGAAATTTGTGACGATGAAACAAAAGCTGATGTAATAGTAGTAAATTCTTGCACCGTTACAAATGGTGCAGATAGCGATGTGAGAAACTATATAAATAGAGCTAATAAAAATGGTAAAAAAGTTTTTTTAACAGGTTGTGGTGCAATAAGTAGAGGAAAAGAGCTTTTTGATAATGGAAAAGTTTTTGGGGTTTTTGGATCTTCAAAAAAAGAAAATATCACTGAAATCATAGAAAAAAATATCAAATTTATAGATCTTGGAGATATAAATAAAAGTCAAAATAGCATAGTAAAAAATTTTAAAAAATACACAAAAGCTTTTGTTAAGATTCAAGAAGGTTGCGATTTTAACTGCAGCTACTGTATAATTCCAAGTGTTAGAGGACATGCTAGAAGCAAAGATGAGTCTATAATATTAAAAGAAGTTTTAAATTTGGCAAACAATGGTTTTAGTGAAATTGTCCTAACAGGGACTAATATTGGAAGTTATGGCAAAGATACTAAAACAAGCCTTTCTAAACTTCTTAAAAAATTAAGCCAAATAAATGGCATCAAAAGAATAAGACTTGGGAGTTTAGAGCCATCTCAAATAGATGATGAGTTTAAAGAGCTTTTAAATGAGAAGTGGCTTGAAAAACATCTTCATATTGCACTTCAGCACACATCAGAAACTATGCTAAAAATTATGCGAAGAAGAAACAAAGCTTTTAAGGATATAGAGCTTTTTAATGAACTTGCTAGTAAAGGATATGCCCTAGGAACTGATTTTATCGTAGGTCATCCAGGAGAAAGTGATAAAATTTGGCTTGAAGCTTTAAATAATTTTAAAAGCTTTCCATTAACACACATTCATGCTTTTGTCTACTCACCAAGAGATAATACACACTCAGCAACTTTAAAAATAGATGTTGATGGAAAAATAGCAAAAGAAAGATTAAAAACTTTACAAGATATCGTAGAGCAAAATAACTTTGAGTTTAGAAAAAAACACTATAATGAATTAAATGTTTTAGTTGAACAAAAAAACGGAGATTTTTTTACTGGCTTTGATGAATACTACAATAAAATTTACATAAAAAGCGATAAAGATCTTACTCATAACTGGATAAAGGTAAAGAAATATGAGATTGAAAAAAGAGGAAATTTTACGAATTTTTAAGTTAAATAAACTGAATATTACACTGATATTTCTGTTTATTTTAATAGGGCTTTTAAGTTTTGTTTATTTTAGAAATGGACCTGTTTATTTAAATTTTAATGAATACAATCAAATTTTAAACAGCAATAAAATTCAAAAAGCAAAAATTGATGGCAATAAAGTATATTTAAAGTTTGATGGCAAAGAATATGTAGTATTAAAAGAGGCTGTCAATTTAAAAGAACTTTATAAACAAACGAGAATTTATCAAAAAGATGAAACTTCATTTTTATCGCAAATGATAGTTTTATTTTTAATATCTTTTTTATTTATCATCATTCTAGACTTTTATCTTAGACAAAAAAAATCCCTAAAAACACAGCTTAAAAAAGCTGAAGCAAATGATAATATAGAGTTTTTTAATAGTTTTAAACCTGCTATTTCAAATATAACTTTAGATGATGTTGCTGGTATTAGCGAAGTAAAAGATGAAATCATTGAAATAGTTGATTTTTTAAAAAATCCTAAAATTTATAAAAATCTTGGCATAAATTTACCAAAAGGACTTTTAATGGCAGGTCCTCCAGGAGTTGGAAAAACGCTAATAGCAAAAGCAATTGCTGGTGAGGCCGGAGTACCATTTTATTATGAAAGTGGAGCAAATTTCTCCCAAATGTATGTTGGAGTTGGTGCAAAAAAAGTAAGAGAACTTTTTGCAAATGCTAAAAGTAATGCTCCATCAATTATTTTTATAGATGAAATTGATGCTATCGGAAAAAGTAGAGGCGAAGGTAGAAATGATGAAAGAGAAGCTACTTTAAATCAGCTTTTAACCGAAATGGATGGCTTTATTGAAAATTCAGGCGTTATTGTAATAGGTGCAACCAATAAAATAGAGATGATTGATGATGCGCTTTTAAGACCTGGACGATTTGATAGAAGAGTTTTTATTTCACTACCAAACTATAAAGATAGAATTGAAATTTTAAAAATTTATTTAAGAGGCAAGAAATTTGATCTTGATTTAAGTAAATTATCAAGGATAAGTGTAGGTTTTAGTGGCGCTGGACTTGCTACATTTGTAAATGAAGCTATGATTAACGCACTAAAAAGAAAAAGTGAAATTTTAGAATTTAATGACTTTGTAAAAACAAAAAATAAAGTTTTATTTGGAAAGAAAAAAGAGTTAATTTTAAGTGAAAAAGAAAAAGAAATTCAAGCCCTTTATCAAGCAGCAAAGGCAATTAGTGCATATTGGTTTGGCGTAGAGTTTGAAAAAATAAACCTTTTAGAAGATGATTTCTTAAAAGATGATGAAGAAATAGTTTCAAAAAGTATCTTAGAAAACAGACTAAAAGTTTATTTAAGTGGCGTAAATGCTCTTAAAATTTATAAAAATGATAGTTTTAATAACTCAAAATCTGACATTAAAAAAGCACTTGAGCTTTCCCACAAGATGATTTTTGAATACTCTATGGGTGAATTTATTGTGCCAAATCAAAATGAAATTTTAAATATTTTAAATAAAAATGAAAAAGAGATTAAAGAGTTTTTAAGTACTATGCAAAAGCCTTTATTTGAAATAACTAAACATCTTTTTGCATTTGAGACTATCTCGAAAGAAACAATAAGAGATATTTTAAAAGAAGATAATAATTAAGGAAAATAATGATAAGAATAGGAATTTTAACTCTTAGTGATAGAGCTAGCAAAGGTGAATATAAAGATATTTCAGGAAATGCCATAAGAGAAATTTTACAAGAGTGGATAACTAATGAGATTAAATTTTTTTATGAAGTCATACCCGATGATTTTGAGTTAATAAAATCAAATTTGATTAAATTTTGCGATGAGCTAAATTGTGATTTAGTTTTTACAACAGGTGGCACGGGCCCAGCTTTAAGAGATGTTACACCTGAGGCTACAGAAGCGATTTGTAATAAAATACTACCTGGTTTTGGAGAATTAATGAGAATGGAAAGTTTAAAATTTGTCCCAACAGCAATACTTTCAAGACAAACAGCAGGAGTAAGAAATAAAAGTTTTATTTTAAATCTTCCGGGTCAGCCAAAGGCAATAAGAGAGTGCTTAGAGCCTGTTTTTCCTGCTATTCCATACTGCGTTGATTTAATAGGTGGAAACTATATAAAAACAGATGAGTCAAAAATGAAAGTTTTTCGACCAAAAAGTGGAATTAAAAAATAATATTAAATAGTAAGTTTAAAAAACTTACTATTTATTTTTAAATTAAAATTTTAAATACTAACATTTTTAAAAAATTATTATATAAAAAAATATTTTAAATTTTAAACTCTTCCCAAATCGGCTCTTTATCGAAATCTACATACTCTTTTAATTTTTCTTGCGGTAAAAAGTCATTTTTATACTCTAAACTTTGACAATTTTTTACATAATATCCTAGATAAATCCACCTTAAATTTAGTTTTTTAGCTATTTCTATCTCATTTAAGAGTGAAAATTTACCAAGACTTAAATTTAAATATTCTGGATTGTAATAACAATAAACTGAGCTCAATCCATCATCTGTTACATCAACTAAATCAACACATATGAGCTTGCCATTTTCATCATAATATGATATTTCCTTACCAAAATCCAAATATCCTAAAATGTATAAATCATAATATTTATAAACATTTATATCATAATACTTCCACTCTCTTTGAAGACTTTTAAATTTATGATATTTTTTGAAAAGCTCTACCCTTTCTTCATCTGCAAAAGGCGTGTGATAGGCAAATCTTATATGTTGATTTTTTCTTATCACCCTTCTTTGGCTTTTGCTTGACTTAAATTTCAAAGCATCTATTCTAACACTTATGCACTCATTGCAATTTGCACAAATTGGCTTTTGAAAATATCTTCCAAATCGTCTATACCCACGCTTTACTAAAATTGAATTAAGAGATTTATTACATCCTTTAATATATAAATACTCAGTCCTACTAGGCCTATCTCCTAAATAAGGACATAAACTTTCTAAAGAACAAAAAGGAGTGATATTTATCAAATTTAAATCTTTTTTATATTTTCATCTTTTGCATATTCTAAAAACTCGTCTTGAAGTCTTTTTACTCTTTGTTTAATGCTTTCTTTATCAAACTCAACTTTAAATTCATCATCTTCTGATTTTATTTTTTCTGTTATTTCTTTTGCATTTTGTTTTAAAGCTTTATTTTTAAGCATATCTTTTTTTATATTTTTTAAATCATTAAAAAAATCATTCATATTTTATTTTTCCTCTTCTTTTAAATCCTCTTCAAAACGCTTAACAGCTTCAACTATGACCATACTTAAATCATCTTCTTTTTTAAACTTGTTCTTTTTGTTTTTATAAATTTGCATTTTTTCCAAAAGCATTGGAAGATTTTTATCAGTGTATGATGTATCAAAAAACCCTCTTCTAAACTCCCTACTTTGACTAATTGCAAGAAGTAAAGGTAATGTTGTCGTAACGCCCTCTATACTAAATTCATCCAAAGCTCTTTCAAATTTATTAACAACCAAATCGAAACTTGTACCACTTACCATAAGTTTTGCCAAAAGTGAATCATAATACGGAGGAATATTGTAATCTCTATATAAATGACTATCAACTCTAACAGAAGGCCCTAAAGCAGGATAATATCCAGTTACTTTTCCAAGAGCCGGAGTAAAGTTTTTTGAGGCATCCTCTGCTACAATTCTAGCCTCTATACAAAATCCTTGAGCTTTTATATCACTTTGTTCAAGATCAAGTATCTCACCAGCTGCAGCCCTTATCTGTCTTACTATAAGATCAACTCCAGTAATTTCTTCTGTTATACCATGCTCTACTTGAATTCTAGTATTCATCTCCATAAAATAGAAATTATTATAATCATCTAATAAAAACTCAACAGTTCCAACATTTGTATAATTTACAGCTTTTGCAGCAGCAACTGCTGTAACACCCATAGTTTTTCTTAAATTTTCACTTACTGTTGGACTTGGTGCAACTTCTATTATTTTTTGATGACGACGTTGAATAGAACAATCTCTTTCCATTAGATGAATTATATTTCCATAATTATCACCTAAAATTTGAAATTCTATATGGCGAGGGTTTATTATAAGTTTTTCCATAAAAACTTCATCACTATTAAAAAATGCTTTTGCTTCCCTTTTACAGTCTTCTAAAAGTCTTTCTAAATCCTCTTCTTTATGGACCTCTCTAATACCTCTTCCACCGCCGCCGCCACTTGCTTTTAAAATAACTGGATAGCCTATTTGTTGAGCATATCTTTTTATGGTTTCAATATTTTCATGATTTAACTTTTCAGTACCTGGCACAACCGGAATACCATTTTTCTTCATTAAATATCTAGCTATATTTTTATTACCCATTTTTCTAATAATATCTGGCTTTGGTCCAATAAAAATAAGTCCTGCATCTTCAACAGCTTTTGCAAATTCATAGTTTTCACTTAAAAAACCATATCCTGGATGTATCGCATCTGCACCACAGTGTTTTGCAACTTCAACTATCCTTTGAGGATCTAAATAGCCCTCAAGCGGATGCTCGCCAACTTCATAAGCCTCTGAGGCTATCCTTACGTGTAATGATGAAAAATCAGGCTTTGTATAAATAGCAACACTTTTAATATGTAAATCTCTACATGCTCTAATAACTCTAACAGCTATCTCTCCACGGTTTGCAATAAGAATTTTATGTATCATAATCCAACCTTTTTAAATTTGACACTATATATTAGTAAAAAAAGATTAAAAATATGATAAATTTAGTGATTTTTCTGAATTTTGCTTATTTTAAGTTAATATTGTGTAAAATACAATTCTTTCAATTATCTATGCGCCCTTAGCTCAGCTGGATAGAGCATTTGATTGCGGTTCAAAAGGTCAGAGGTTCGAATCTTCTAGGGCGTACCATTTTATTAATAAAATACGATCAAATGGCACCTTTAAGACTTATAAATGTCAAAATTAAATCACTATATAAGGAAAGATAATGAAAATTTTATTTTCGCCAAGTGAGTCAAAAAACCAAGCAAAAGGAAGTGAAAATGTTGGAAATTTTATTTTCCCAAATTTAAACGATAAAAGAAAATTTGTCTTAGAAATATATGAAAAATATATAAATTCTTTAAATATCGATGAATTATCTCAATTTTTTGGCTTGAAAGATAAAAATTTGATAAACCACTATAAAAGCTCATTTAAAGAAAAAAATGGAATAAAAGCTATTTTAAGATATAATGGAGTTGCCTACAAATCACTTGACTATAAAAATTTAGAAAATAAACATTATATTGATGAAAATGTGTTAATTTTTTCAAATTTATTTGGCATTATAAAAGCTAGTGATATTTTACCTGATTATAAACTAAAACAAGGTGCAAAATTACCAAATTTAAACATTGAAAAATGCTATAAAGATAACTTTTCAAGTAGTTTAGATGAATATTTAAAAAATGATGAAATTTTAGATTTAAGAGCTTCGTTTTATGAGAAATTTTACACTATAAAAAAGCCTTTCTTTACACTTAAATTTATAAAAGATGGCAAAGTTATAAGCCATTATGCAAAACATTACCGAGGATTAATCTTAAAAGAAATGGCAAAAAACAATATTAAAAGTATTGATGAATTTAAAAATATAAATATAAATGGGTTGATTTTATCAGAAATTCAAGAGATAAAAAACAGACAAGAATTTATTTTTGAAATTAAAAACTAAGCTATATTTAAGCTTATAAAAAATGTATGTAGATAAAAACAATACATACATTGCCTTAAATTCACTCAAATTTGCTTATAAAGTGCAAATTTATATAAAAAAACATTGTTTTTTTTATAAAAGTATTGTAAAATGGTCTCTACAAAATCTTATTAAAAGGATAATTCTATGAAAAAAGCAGAATTTATTGATTTAGTTGCTAAAAAAGCAGACATGACAAAAAAAGATACTTCAGTTGCACTTGATGCAATACTTGATAGCATTAAAGAGTGCTTAGTAAAAGGTGATTCAATAAGCTTTATAGGTTTCGGATCTTTTGACGTTGCTACAAGAGCTGCAAGAGAAGGTAAAGTTCCTGGAACTAATAAAACTTACAAATCACCAGCTACAAATGTTGTTAAATTCAAAGTTGGTAAACAACTTAAAGATGCAGTTGCTGCTTCTAAAAAAGCAAAGAAAAAATAATTTTTTTAGGATGCCTTAAATTGGCATCCTTTTTTTCTACATTTTAAATAATCTTTAAAATATTTTTTGATACAATAATTCCTTTTAAACGCCCGAGTGGTGAAATTGGTAGACGCACCAGACTCAAAATCTGGCGGAGGCAACTCCATGCCGGTTCGATTCCGGCTTCGGGCACCATCCCTTGCAACGTAATATAAAATTCTATATCATTTTAACTAAATCAAAATACACAACCTATCATACTTTGTAGCAGTTTTTTTATAAAAAACATTATGTTGCAAATGTATCATAATACATGTAATTTTGATAATGTATACATGGTATTTTTGGTGAGACTATATACAAAACTATATACTTTTTTATTTTTTTAAAAAAATTTATTATATTTTTTAAAAAGCCTTATTATATAGCTAATTTATATAATAATTATGTATATATAAAAACAGACAGATAAGAACAAAATATTATTTAAAGAAATAAATTAAGATAAATTTACTACATAATTTAAATTTGGTAAATCTCATATAGTTTAAAGTATTTTTAAAAAAGATACACTTATTAGTTTATTTTTACATATAGCATAGTTATTCATTTCTTAAAGTTTGTAAAACATCGATTTTTGTAGCTTTTTTAGCTGGATAATATGATGAAACAACCACTATGAAAATAGCTCCAACTACTATCATAAAAAGATCTAAACTTGATAACTCAAGTGGTAATTTTGAGCTTCCATAAACATCTGCTGGCAAATTTACTATATCAAAACTTCCAAGCAGCCAAATGCCAAGCAAGCCTAAGATAAGTCCAAAGATAATCCCTCCACCACCAATCACCATTCCAAGTCCAAAAAATGTATTTTTAATCTCTTTTTTGGTTGTGCCAAGACTTAGCAAAAGTGCAATTTCTTGACGACGATTCATAACTGTCATTAAAAGTGAACTTACGATATTTAAGCTGGCAACTAAAATAATAAGCATTAAGACTATAAATAAAGCTCTTTTTTCTAAAGCTAAAGCTGAAAAAAAGTTTCCATTTTGCTCCCACCATCCAACTATATGCATAGTATCTGGAAGAACTTCTTTAATGCGATTTTTGTCTTTAAAAGGCTCTTTTGAATATATGTGAATTCCATCAAACCCGCAATTTTGATCTCCTAAAATTTTAGCTAGATCATAAATATCAGAATATAGATAAGCTTTATCATAAGCAATAAGTCCTGAAGTAAAATCAGCCCTAACTTCAAAACGCTTCATTTTTGGTATCATGCTAAATCCACCTGGATCTGTTTTTGTGAAAATAATAGTTGTTTTATCGCCATTTTTTAGATAAAACTCATCTTTTAATCCACTTCCTATCATGATACCAAAGCCACTTAAATTTGCATCTTTAATACCATCTTTTACAACAGAGTTTATCTCTTTTTCATCATCTATATTAACGCCAAATATCATTGCGCCTTCTAGTTTATTGTCAGATTTTACGATAACTTGTGATGAAATATAAGGGCTAAATTTAATATCTGGAAAAGTCTTTTTTAAATTATTTACATCGTTATTTGCAATGCCACCTTTAAAATGACTAAATATAGTTAATGGATAATTCATAGTAAAGAGTTTTCTCTCAAACTCTTTATCAAAACCATTCATTATAGCCATAGCAACTATTAAAACCATTAGTCCGATTCCAACACCTAAAAAAGCTAAAATAGCGCAAAGCGTAATAAATGGTTGACTTTTGTCAAATCTAAGATATTTAAAAATAAGATATTTTACCACTTAAAGAGCCCTATTTTGCAAACTCACCTTTTTTAGGACCACTTTTTCCACAACAATCTTTATATTTTTTACCACTTCCACAAGGGCAAGGCTCATTTCTCCTTGGTTTTTTAGGAACTCTTATTGGAGTATTTGGCAGAGACTGCTGCTCATTAGTATTTTGAGCTGCTTTATTTGTCTTCATAGCTCTTTCAAGCTCAGCCATAGCCCTTTGTTGAGCTAACTCTCTTGCTCTTTCTTCTGCTTCAATTTCCTCTTTTGTTTTAAATCTAATGCCTTGCAAAGCTCTTATGCTATCAGTTTTTAGTCTTAAAACAAGTTCCAAGAAAAGATTATAGCTTTCTTTTTTATATTCAGTTAACGGATCTTTTTGATTATATCCACGAAGTCCAATTCCTGTCTTTAAGATATCCATTTGATAAAGATGTTCTCTCCAATCTCTATCTACAATTTGAAGATAAATTTGTTTTTCAATTGCATTTTTTTGCTCATCATCTATAACTTTCATTCTCTCATCATACGCATCTTTTAATCTTTTAACAATATAATCTTTCGTCTGGTTTACATTTGAAAATTCTTTTAATTCTTCAATAGTAAAGTTTTCACCAATTTCATTTCTTAAAGCAGCTATTAAAGGCTCGTAGTTTATATCATCTTTATCCATTCCATCAAAAATTTCAGCATTTTCAAAAAGATAATCAACATATTCAACTCTATTGGAATTAATTTTTTCATTTAAATCATAATTTGGATCTAAAAGTTCATTTCTATAAACATATATCGTTTTTCTTTGCTCATTTGCAACATCATCATATTCAAGAACATATTTTCTACTTTCAAAATGAAGATTTTCAACCTTTTTTTGCGCGTTTTCAACAGCTCTTGTAACCATTCTACTTTCTATGCTTTCACCTTCTTTTATACCAAGACGTTCCATTATATTTTTTATCTTATCGCTTCCAAAAATTCTTAGTAAATTATCTTCTAGACTTAGGAAAAATCTACTCTCCCCTGGATCTCCTTGTCTTCCTGCTCTACCACGAAGCTGATTATCAATTCTTCTACTTTCATGTCTTTCAGTTCCTATTATATATAGTCCCCCAAGAGCTTTTACTTCATCATTTATTTTAATATCCACACCACGACCTGCCATATTTGTAGCAACTGTTACAGCTCCTTTTGCTCCAGCATCTGCTATAATTTCAGCTTCTTTTTCGTGATTCTTTGCATTTAATACTGAATGAGGAATTTTTGCATTTTGTAAAAGCTTATGCAAAACTTCACTTTTTTCAATTGAAGCAGTTCCTACTAAAACAGGCTGACCTTTTGCATTTGCCCTTTTTATCTCTTCAATAACTGCATTAAATTTTTCTCTTTCGCTTTTATATATAAGATCGTTTTGATCTATTCTAATGACTGGAACATTAGTTGGGATTGATATAACATCAAGTCCATAAATTTGGCTAAATTCGGTTGCTTCTGTTTGAGCAGTTCCTGTCATACCCGCGATTTTTTTATAAAGTCTAAAATAGTTTTGAAAAGTAATATCTGCTAAAGTTTGGCTTTCCTCTTGGATTTTGACACCCTCTTTTGCCTCTAAAGCTTGATGAAGCCCCTCACTAAAACGCCTTCCCTCACTCAATCTTCCTGTAAATTCATCAACAATAACAACTTGGTTATCTCTAACCACATAATGAACATCTTTTTCAAAAAGATAATTTGCTTTTAAAGCCTGGTCTAAATAATGGCTCAAAACCGCATTTTCAAGACTATATAAGTTGTCAACTCCAAAAAGTTTTTCAGCTTTTGAAATTCCTTCTTCTGTTGGCAAAATAGTTCTATTTTTCTCATCAACTATAAAATCCCCTGTTGGTTTATCTTGTGGAGTTTCAGCTGGTTTTCCTTTACTTAGCTTTAAAGCAACTTCATTTGCTTTTATGTATCCATCAAGAGTTTTATTTGTAGGACCTGAAATAATTAAAGGTGTTCTTGCCTCATCTATTAAAATACTATCTACTTCATCCACAATTACAAAATTATGTTCTCTTTGGACTTTATCTTCAAATCTAAATTTCATATTATCTCTAAGATAGTCAAATCCAAACTCATTATTTGTTCCATAAGTTATATCACAATTATAAGCAGCTTTTCTTTTTTCATCATCATATTCACCACTTACTATAACCCCTACACTAAAACCTAAAAACTCGTATAAAACTCCCATTTCTCTGGCATCTCTTTTTGCCAAATAATCATTTACGGTTACTACATGAACGCCTTTTTTTGTCATTGCATTTAAAACTACTGGTAAAGTTGCAACTAAAGTCTTTCCCTCACCTGTCTTCATCTCAGCAATATTTCCATCATGAAGAACCATTCCACCAATTAACTGCACATCAAAATGACGCATATTTAAAACTCTTTTGCTGGCCTCTCTCGTAATTGCAAACGTATCGTTTAAAACTTCATCTAAACTTTTTCCATTTGCAACTTCTTCCTTTAAAGTGTTAAAACTTGCTTTTAACTCATCATCACTTAATTTTTCATATTTTTTCTCAAGAGCGTTTATTTCTTTTGCTCTTTTTGCATAAGTTTTAACTATACGATCATTTTTTGTTCCAAAAATTTTACTAAATATATTTTTTGACATTTATAAACCTTACAAATAATTTAACTTTACATTTTAACATATATTAATTTAAACTAGCTAGAATTTTTAAAAATTTAAGGACAAAATATGAAAAAAATCTATTTTTTAGCAGCATTTTTGCTTTTTTTAACAAATTTCGCTTTTGCAAACCCATTGGAATTTAAAACTTTACAAAGTGATTTTGTACAAACTATACAAAATAATGAAAATAAAATTGAATATAGTGGAAATTTTATTTCAACAACAAACAATGCTCTATGGTCTTACAAAACTCCAAATTTAAAAGATATATATTTTAATTACGAAAAAGTTGTTATTATAGAGCCTGATTTAGAGCAGGCAATAGTTACAAATTTAAAAGATGTTCCAAATTTAATGAATATTATAAAAGATGCCAATAAAATAGATAGCAATGTATATGAGGCAAAATTTGATGGAGTTAAGTATAAATTAAATTTTAAAAATAATCTTTTAGATGAAATTTCTTACACTGATAAACTTGATAACAATATAAAAATAAAATTTAAAAATCTTAAAAAAGATGAATTTATTGATGAAAATTTACTTACACCTATAATTCCTGCAAATTTTGATCTTATCACTAAGTAATATTAATAAAACTTTAAAAGAAATTATTATATTATATTTTGTATTAAAAATATTATAAAAAGGATAGCTATGGAAAATATAATAAGATTTAGTGTGTCATTACCTGAAAATTTACTTAATAGTCTTGATGAAAAAATAAATTCTCAAGGATATGCTTCAAGAAGTGAATTTGTAAGAGACCTAATAAGAGAAAAAATCGTAAAAGATTCTTGGGAAGATAAAAATATAGATGATGAAAATGCTGAACTAATAGCAGTTTTAGCAATAATTTATGATCATCATCAAACCGATTTAGTAACAAAAAAAATATCAATAGAACATGATGCAAATGTCAATATAATATGCACAAACCACATACACTTAGATCACAGCAATTGTTTAGAAACTTCTGTTTTAAGAGGAAATATAAAAAAAATAGAGGATTTTAAAAACAAAATTTCAGGTCTAAAAGGTGTTAAATTTACAAATTTAATAAAAGCTGGTGTTCCTCAAAGCTAACAATAAATGAAGTAATAATATAAGAATTAAAATATTAATTGAGCTAAATCAATTGCAAAATAACATTTTTTTGATAAAATACTAGAATCATAATTAATCAATGCAAGGAGGATTAATCAATGAATAGAAGAGATTTTATCAAAAGTGCTGCAGCAGCCTCGGCCTGTTCTGCTATTGGCATAAGTGTTCCATCTTCTTTATCAGCTAAATCAAACGAAGCTGAAAAATCATGGAGATGGGATAAGGCAGTTTGTAGATTTTGTGGAACTGGATGTGGGATCATGGTAGCTACAAAAGATGGAAAAATAGTAGCTGTAAAAGGTGATCCTAAAGCTCCAGTAAATAGAGGCTTAAACTGCATAAAAGGTTATTTTAACGCTAAAATTATGTATGGCGAAGACCGCTTGACAAAACCACTTTTAAGAATGAATGAAAAAGGTGAGTTTGATAAAAAAGGTAAATTTGCCCCTGTTAGTTGGCAAAGAGCCTTTGATGAGATGGAAAAGCAGTTTAAAAAAACATATAATGAGCTTGGACCTACAGGAATTGGTGTTTTTGGAAGTGGTCAATACACAATCCAAGAGGGATACGTTGCTTCAAAACTTATAAAAGGTGGATTTAGAAGTAACAACCTCGATCCAAACGCAAGACACTGTATGGCAAGTGCTGTTGTTGGCTTTATGCAAACTTTTGGAATTGATGAACCATCAGGCTGTTTTGATGATATCGAGCTAACTGATACTATTGTTTGCTGGGGCGCAAATATGGCTGAAATGCACCCAATTTTGTGGGCAAGAGTAAGCGATAGAAAGTTAAGCGATCCAGAAAATGTCAAAGTTGTAAATTTAAGCACCTATTCAACTAGAACTTCAAATTTAGCAGATATTGAGATTATTTTTAGACCTTCAACTGATCTTGCCATTTGGAACTACATCGCAAGAGAGCTTGTTTATAATCATCCTGATTTGATAGATATGGATTTTGTTAAAAACCACTGCACATTTGCAACAGGACCTGTTGATATAGGATATGGCTTAAGAGAAGATATAAACCACCCAAAATACAAAAAAAGTGAGCTTGATACCGCCGCTAAACAAAAAAGTAAGGTTGTAAGTGAATTTGAGGGTGAGAGTTTAGCCTATCTTGGATATAAATCAGGCGATACTTTAGAGATGAAAAATACAAAATCAGCTGGAAAACATTGGGCGATAAGCTTTGAGGACTTTAAAAAAGCTCTTGCTCCATATACTCTTGAATATACTGCAAAAATTGCAAAAGGCGATGAAAATGAAGATATTGAAGAGTTTAAAGCAAAACTTAAGGCACTAGCTGATCTATATATAGAAAAACAGAGAAAAGTTGTTAGCTTTTGGACTATGGGCTTTAACCAACATACAAGAGGAACTTGGGTGAATGAACAAAGCTATATGGTACACTTTTTGCTTGGAAAGCAAGCAAAACCTGGAAGTGGAGCATTTTCTTTAACAGGTCAGCCAAGTGCGTGTGGAACAGCAAGAGAGGTTGGAACATTTTGCCATAGACTTCCTGCTGATATGGTTGTTGCCAATCCAAAACACAGAGCTATTACTGAAAAAATTTGGAAACTACCAAATGGCACTATTAATCCAAAGAATGGCTCACATTTTGTAAAAATTATGAGAGATTTAGAAGATGGCAAAATTAAATTTGCTTGGGTTCAAGTAAATAACCCTTGGCAAAATACCGCAAATGCAAACCATTGGATAAAAGCAGCAAGAGAAATGGATAATTTCATAGTAGTAAGTGAAGTTTATCCTGGAATTTCAGCAAAAGTAGCAGATCTAATACTTCCAACAGCAATGATTTATGAAAAATGGGGCTCTTATGGCAATGCTGAAAGAAGAACTCAACATTGGCGCCAACAAGTTATTCCGGTAGGCGATGCTATGAGTGATACTTGGCAAATGCTTGAGTTTTCAAAACGATTTACATTAAAAGATGTTTGGGGTGAAAAAAAGATAGATGAAAAACTCACTCTTCCAAATGTTTTAGAAGAAGCTGAAAAAATGGGCTACAAAGAAAGTGATACACTATTTGATATACTTTTTGCAAATGATGAGTGGAAAAAATTTAAAAAAGATGACAAAATCATAGGTGGGTTTGATAACAGCGAAGTAAATGGCGATAGCAGAAATGTAGTTGGAAGCGATGGAAAAGAGTTTAAAGGATATGGCTTTTTCGTCCAAAAAGCAATTTGGGAAGAATACCGCAAATTTGGACTAGGTCATGGACATGATTTAGCTGATTTTGATACATACCACAAAGTTAGGGGATTGAGATGGCCAGTTGTTGATGGCAAAGAAACTCAATGGAGATTTAATACACTTTATGATCCTTATGCTAAAAAAGAAGCACCACAAAGTGATTTTGCATTCTATGGAAACAAAGGCGCAAAACTAAGTGTTGGAGATTTAGCAAAGGCAAAAGATGATGAAAAGGTTGATATAAACAACAAAGGTAAAATTTTCTTCCGCCCTTATATGGATCCACCTGAGATTCCAAATAAAGAATATCCATTTTGGTTATGCACTGGAAGAGTTTTAGAGCATTGGCATAGCGGAACGATGACAATGAGAGTTCCTGAGCTTTACAAAGCAGTTCCTGAAGCAATGTGTTATATGAGCGAGTTAGATGCTGAAAAATTAAATTTAATACAAAACGATATCGTATGGATAGAAAGTAGGCGTGGAAAAGTTAAGGCAAGAGTTGATTTAAGAGGACGAAATAAACCACCTGTTGGACTAGTCTATGTTCCTTGGTTTGATGAAAATGTCTTTATAAATAAAGTTTGTCTTGATGCAACCTGCCCTTTATCAAACGAAACTGATTATAAAAAATGTGCAGTAAAAATTTATAAGGCGTAGATTTATGACAAGAAGAGAGGTGTTAAAAATAGCTTGCCTGTTTAGTGCCGGTGGAGTCTTATGGAGTATTCCTAAAAACACGGAAGCTAAATTTTTCTTAAGACCACCTGGTGCAAAAGATGAAAAAAGTTTTGTGGCAAGTTGCATAAAGTGCGGACTTTGCGTGGAAGCCTGTCCATACGACACACTTAAACTTAGCACTATTTTTGATAACACCTCTATCTCAACGCCCTATTATTCGCCAAGAAAAATTCCATGTTATATGTGTGAAGATATCCCTTGTGCTGCTATTTGTCCAACATCTGCACTTGATATAAAGTCTTTGCAAAAAGATGGTTTACTAGATGTAAATTTGATGAGATCTGGCGTTGCGGTTGTGGATATGAAAAGTTGTGTTGCCTACTTTGGAATTCAGTGCGATGCCTGTTATAGAGCCTGTCCGCTTATAGATAAGGCTTTATATCTAGAATATAAAAGAAATGATAGAACTGCAAAACATGCATTTTTACTTCCAGTTGTTGATGGTGATATTTGCACGGGATGTGGTATGTGCGAGAAAGTTTGCATCACTAAAAAACCTGCTATTAGCGTAGTTAGAAGAGAGTTTGTAATTGGCAAAATGAATGATAATTATGTAATTGGCTGGGAAAAAGGTGGCGATAAAAAGCTAAAAGATGCAGACACAAAGATAAAGCTTGATAAAACAAAAGCGCTTGATTATCTAAATAGCGAGGAGCTTTAATGAAAATAAACAATCTTAGAAGAGTCGTTCAATTTTTGGTTTTAGCTCTCTTTATGCTTGGAAATTTAGAAATTTTAAATATTTTAAAGGGAAATTTAAGTAGCTCCATTTTACTTGGTAAAATTTCACTAAGTGATCCATTTGCAGTGCTCCAAATTTACCTAGCAACTTTCAATATTTCATTTGTTGCAATAAGTGGCGCTTTAATAATTGGTTTATTTTATAGTTTAATAGCTCCAAGACTCTTTTGTTCGTGGGTTTGCCCTGTTAACATGATAACAGATTTTGCTTACTTTGTAAGAACAAAGCTTAAAATTAGAGGCGGTTATTTAAATTTAAATGCAAATTTTAGATACTATTTTTTAGCTTTAAGTTTAATAGCTAGCTTTACTTTGGGTGTACCTGCTTTTGAAAATATAAGCTTTATAGGAGTTGTTCAAAGGGGATTAATCTATTTAAATTCAACCTTTTTAATTGTTGCTTTTTTGCTTTTTGTTTTTGACACTTTTGTAGCAAAAAGAGGAGTTTGCTCTAAAATTTGCCCACTTGGTGCATTTTATGCACTACTTTCAAAAATATCAATAATAAGAGTAAAACATAGTTTTAAAAACTGCACAAAATGCATGGACTGCATTAAGGTTTGCCCGGAAGATGGCATTTTAAAAGATATTTCAAAAAAAGATTTTTTTATTAGTAGTAGCTGTATAAGCTGCGGTCGTTGCGTAGATGTTTGCACGCACGATGCATTAAATTTCGGTATTATAAAAAAGGATAAAAAATGAAAAAAATTATACTATTTTTCATCTGTGTTGTTTTTGCTTTTAGTCAACAAGATGGTCTAAGAAAGACTAGTTTAACAAGCGAGGAGAGTTTGGTTTTAAAAGATTTTACCTACAGCAGTGACGCACCTGGAACTTCAACTAGATTTGATAGATCTTTTGAAAACTCACCACCACTTATTCCGCATGATTTAGATGGTCTTTTACCAATTACACTTGAACTTAACATGTGTACAACCTGCCATATGCCTGAATTTGCAAAAGATATTGGCTCAACTGCCATACCAAAATCTCATCTTGTAGATTTAAGAACTGGCAAGGATTTACACGGCGAACTTGATATGACTAGGTATAACTGCGTTCAATGTCATGTGCCACAATCAAATGCAAAAACTGTAGTAAATAATAAATTTGAAGCAGTTTTTAGAGACAATGTTTTAAAACATGGTTCAAATTTACTTGATGTGCTAAATCAAGGCGTTGAGTAAAAGGACAAAAGGTGCTAAAAAGATTTCAAAAGACTATTTATCCGCCCTATTTTAGTGGTAAATTTGAATGTTTGGAATGCAAGGCACCTTGTGTTACTTCATGCGACAAAAATCTAATTAAATTTAAAGAGAATTTTGTCTATTTTGAGGTAAATGAGTCTGGATGCGATTTTTGCAAAAATTGTGCAATTGCTTGTCAAGAAAATCAAAAAAATACTCTAAATTTAGACTTTGGTACCAAAATAAATGCAGTTGCAAAGATAGAGATAACATCTTGCCTTGCCTGGAACAATACGATATGTTATAACTGCTATGAAGTTTGCAAATTTAAGGCAATTGAATATTTTGGAGTCTTTAAGCCAACCATAAATAAAAACTGCATTGGATGCGGTGAGTGTGTAGGTGCTTGTTTTAAGGAAGCACTTAGTTTAAAAGGAGTTTCTTTTTGAGAGTTTTTATAGCTATTTTACTTTTGTTGAAATTTGTTTTTGCAGCAGAGTTTCTAGGTGAGATTAAAACTGATTATCCTGTTACAAATTTAACTCTAAAGGATAAAAATTTATACATTTCAACCGATAGTGGCGAAGTTTTAGTCTATGATGTGGAGCAAAACCAGACTATAAAAACCATAAATTTACCTCAAATTTCATCATATTTTGAGACAAAATTGCCAAAAGTTTTTAGCACAGATGCATTTGATGATAAAATTTTGATTTTAAGTGAGGATGATTATTATAAAAGAGCCATATATATCTATGAAAATGGAACTCTAAACAAAATAAAATTAGATAATGAAAGTGTTAAAAAAGCTCTTTTTATAAATGAAAATTTGATAGTTTATGCAAGTTTGAGTAGTGAAATTTCATTTTTTGACCTAAACAAAAAAAAGATAATTTTCGAATATAAATTTTCTACTTCATCGCTTGGCGATATTGAAATTGTAGATGATATTTTAATAGTTGGATGCGAAAGTGGAGAAATTTACAAATTCTCATTAAATGAAAATAGAGTTTTAGATACTATTTTAGCTCATAAAGATAATATTTACGATCTTTATATGAATTGTAAAGATGAGTTTATAAGCGGTTCGGCTGATAAAAATGCTGTTTTTTATAAAGATGGAAATTTAAAAAGCTTTCAAGCCAATTTTTTGGTCTATGCTGTTGGGCTAAGTGATAAATATTTAGCTTTTATGAGTAATGAAAATAGTGATATATTGGTATTAGATAAGAGTTTTAAAAGAGTTGATTTTATAAAAACAGAACAAAGCACACTAAATGCAATTATTATCTATAAAGGCCTTATTTTTTCATCAGCATATGAGAAAAATATTAAAATTTGGAGGATAAAATGAATATTTCAAGTTTAGTTGTAAATTTAATAGACAAAAATGGCTTAAATTTAGCCATAGAAAATTTAAATAAAATCAAAAATTGTGAAGTCATAGCTCACCAAAACAACCAAATTGTTGTTGTTTTAGAGTGTGAAAGCTTTGATGAGCAGATAAAAACATTTAAAGAAATTGAATGCTTAGAAAATGTAAAAGAGGCTTGTATGGTATACAACTACGAAGATAGCGATGTTTCTTTAAAACAAAATTTTATAGATGAAGTCTTAAATAAGGAGTTAAAAGCTGGAGTGATAAAATACAGTGGAAATATCAAAGTGTAATCACTCGTATTTTAAAAAGTCAGTTTTTTTATAAAACTCATCAACATCTTTATGACTTTTGATAACTCTGTTTAAATATGAGTTGAAATTCTCGCTTTTTTTGTAAACTATCTTTAAATTGTTAGGCTCAATTGCTCTTGAAAGTGCGACATAAAGCTGTCCTTCGGCAAAAATATGCGTTAAATCACAAGTTAGCCGCTGGATACTCATTCCTTGAGATTTGTGGATAGTTATAGCATAGGCAAGACGAAGTGGAAACTGAAAAAAACTAGCTATTATATTGTATTTAAGCTCATCATTTTCATTTATATACTCTCCAAAATCATAGTTATTTGGCTTTACTTCGACTAATTCGCCATTACTTTTCTCTACTAAAATTTCTGAAATTTCACCATCATTTAAAAAAACATCTTTTATAACACCTTGCTCACCATTATAAAACTCACTATCATCAAGAATATTTTTATATTTATTGATAGTAAAAATCACCTTTGCACCAATTTTAAACTCGAAAACAGTTGCAACATTTAGATTATTTAGCCATTTATCAATCCTATCTTTATGAACTAAGTTATCATTTATTATAGTCTTACCAATGTGTTTTAGAAGTGGAGAGTTTATTTTTTCAAGCATGAAGACATTTAATTCATTTGCCTCTTTATTTCTTCCAAAAAGCACTGTTTCATCGCTACTTGGAGTAAATTTTACATCTGTAAAACCATATAAATATCTAGCATCCTCAATACTAATCTTGCCAACTCTTATCTTAGATAAAACTTTAAAAAATTCTAAATTTTTAGTTCTTTTTGGCTTGATTAATTCTATATTTTTAAATCTCATCATCTCCCATGAATAAGATCCAAAGGCATAGATACTTCTTTGGAAAAGATCTAAATTTTGATCTTTTGTAATTGGAGGTAGTTGATAAAAATCACCAACTACCATAACCCTACCTTTGTAAGTTAAATTTATAAGCCTTAAGTAAATCATCTCGAATAAATCAGCCGAAACCATCGAAATCTCGTCAATGATAATAAGTTCTGTTTTATCTAAAATATTTTTTAAATTTTTAATTCTTTCCTTAGCTTTTGAACCTTTGTCATACTCGCTTAACTCGTTTTTGTTTTTACAAATCCCGAATCCAAAAAATGAATGAAGTGTAAGACCACCGATGTTTACAGCGCTAATTCCAGTGCTCCCTAAAGAGACAACACCTAAATTCTCATTTTTATAATGCTTTATTATTTTTGAAACAGCATAACTTTTGCCAACACCAGCACCACCTGTCAAAAAAATATTTTCAGTTTTTAAAAAATTTATTAACTCATCTATCATTTTTTATCTTATTAATCATATCATCAACTATTTCTTCACAACCATTTTCCTTGGTTAATTCTTTTAAATTTAAACTCGTTTTTTCTAAATCATAATTAAAAATTTCAGTTAAAATTTCTTCTTTTAAAACTCTATCTTGCCTAATTATTTTTGTATTATTACCTAAAAATTTAGCATTATAAAACTGATGGTCATTTGCAGCATATGGAAAAGGTATAAAAATAGCTGGTAGATTATTAGCACAAAGCTCCCACAAAGAACTTGCCCCACTTCGACTAATACAAAGATCTGCTTTATTCATCAAATTTGGCATATCATTACTAAAATCAACTACCAAAGCATCAATTTTATTTTCATCATAAAAAGCTTTTATTTTATTAAATTCTTTTTTTCCACATTGGTGAATTATATTTATGTTTTTATTATGCAAATCCTTAGCTAAATTTAAAGCTAAACCGTTTATAAAACTTGCTCCTTGTGAGCCGCCCATAAATAAAATTGTTTTTAAATTTTTTCTAATTCTAGCCGTTTTAAAAAAATCTAAATTTATAGGATAAGTAAAATTTGGTTTTTCATATGATGAGTAAAAAGCTTTTGAAAAAGGTTTTAAAAGTTTATTTAGCTTTCCTGTAAAGGCATTTTGTTCATGTATAAAAAGAGGAATTTTAAATAAAACCGCCCAAAAAGAAGCTGGTGCAGCACTATATCCACCTACACTAAATACGGCTTTTATATTTTTATTTTTTATTTTTTTTTTAACTTCAAAAATTTGAGTTATTATATTAAATAAAGAAAATATTTTTCTAAAACCCTTTTTATTTACAACTCCACTACTTTTTAAAAAATATTTTTCATTAAAAATATCACTATTTTCAAACCAAGCTTTATCTTGACCATTGCTTGAGCCAATAAAAATAGTTTTAATACCACGTTTTTTTAGTTCATAAGCTATTACCTTAGCAATTATTAAATGCCCACCGGTTCCACCACCTGTTATAACTATGCACATTTTTAGCCTTTAATTTTACTTTTTTTTGATATCATTAAAATGCATCCAATGGCCACTGAACTTCCTAAGAGTTGACTTCCACCATAACTCAAAAATGGAACCGCAATACCTTTTACAGGTGTTATTGATGTAACACCATATGAGTTTATCATAAAAGAAAATAAAAACATAAAACCTATCCCTGAAGAAAAAAGATAATAAACCCGATTTGATGAGTTTAAAGCTATTTGAAAAATCCTAAATAAAAGCATATAAAAAAGGATAGCTATGAACAAAATTCCAAAAGAACCAATTTCTTCTGAAATTCCTGCTAAAACAAAATCAGTATGAACCTCACTTAAAAATCCTAACTTAAAAGTTCCAAGCCCGATTCCTTCACCAAAAAATCCACCATTATTTATAGCATTTAATGAGTGTGAAATTTGATATGGGGTTTGAGTATCATCAAAGAAAATACTATTTGCAATTTTATCAGGCAAAATTGGAGCAAGTACATCCTTTATTCCAGCTAACCATGAATATATTCTATTCATTCTATGACCACTAAATTTTATAATACATATAATAATAATAATAAAACAACCAAAAGATGAAAAAAGCATTTTTTTACTAATTCCAGCCAATACAATCATTAGAAATAAAACTAAACCCAAGACAACAATTTGCCCAAGGTCATTTTGGTATATAACAACAAGCAGACCAATAAATATAAAAACAATAATATATGGACATAATATCCGAAATTCATTCCAAAAAGGCTTTTTAACCCCATCTATTTTTCTATTAAAACTCCAAGCTAAAAAATATATAAATCCTATCTTAAAAAATTCAATTGGAGCAAAGGAAAAACCAGGTAGTTTTATCCATCTAGCCGCTCCATTTACCTCCCTAACTAAGGATGATGGCATAAAAGGCATAGCAAGCATTAAAAGAAACATCGCTAAAAAAAATATATAAATACAAACAAAGGTTAAAATTTTTTCAGGATTAAGTCTAGATAAAGCCCACATTAAAAAAATACTTATAATTCCTATGCTAAGCTGTCTGATAAAAAAATGTGTATTGTCATAATCATAAAGTAAAACACTAAAAACACCAAGAGAAAGCGAAAATATAATACCTATTGCAATTAAAAAAGAAGTTATAAAAAATAAAAATTTATCAGATTTCAAAATTTTCACCTTATAATATCTCTTTGACCCTTAGCATTTACTTCACTCAAAACTCCCATAGCCTCAAGTTGTTCAATAATAGTTGCTGCCCTGTTATAGCCTATTTTAAGTCTTCTTTGAAGATAACTAATAGAAGTTTTTTCATCTGTTAAAATTATCTCTTTTGCCTCATCATAAAGTTCATCAAGTTCAATATCATCAATATTTTGTTTGTTTTCATCACTGCTAGCTTCTTCTAAAAATTTATCATCATATATAGCTGGGCCTTGGGATTTCAAAAACTCTACTATTTTTAAAATTTCTTCTTCAGTTGTAAAAGGTGCATGAAGTCTAATAAGTCCAGTGTTTGATGGAGGAGTAAAAAGCATATCTCCTCGCCCTAATAAACTATCAGCTCCCATTTGATCTAAAATAACTTTACTATCTATTTTTTGTCCTACTCTAAAACTAATCCTTGATGGAAGATTTGCTTTAATTAAACCTGTTACAACATTTACACTTGGGCGTTGTGTTGCAACTATTAAATGAATTCCACTTGCTCTTGCCATTTGAGCCAAACGAGCAATATAAAACTCAACATCCTTACCACTTGTCATCATTAAATCTGCAAGCTCATCTATTATAACTACTATGTAAGGTAGAGTTTCAAAATTATTTTTAATGGCTTTTTGATTATAATTTTCTATATTTTTAGTGCTAGTTTGTGCCATAATTTTATATCGTCTTTCCATTTCACTTACTAAATTTGATAAAGCAATTAAAGCTTTTTTTGAATCTGTTATAACAGGAGTTAAAAGATGTGGTATATCATTATAGATGCTAAATTCGAGCATTTTAGGGTCTATCATAATTAATCTTAAAGTTTTTGGTGAGTTTTTATAAAGTAAACTTAAAAGCATTGAGTTTATACCAACACTTTTTCCACTTCCAGTAGTTCCTGCAATTAGCAAATGGGGAAGTTTTTTAAGATCTGTTATAAAAGGCTGTCCAACTATATCTTTACCAAGTGCAATAGTAAGATGACTTGAAGCTTTTTTAAAAATTTCACTTTGCAAAATTTCTTTTAAATAAATAGTTTCAATATTTTTATTTGGAATTTCAATACCGACTACATCTTTTCCTGGAATTGGAGCTTGAATCCTTATGGTTTTTGCCTTTAAGGCCATTGCCAAGTCATCTTCTAAATTTAAAATTTTACTAACTTTTACATTTGCAGCTGGCCTAAATTCAAAGGTTGTAACAACTGGACCTGAGTATGTTCTGACAACATCACCATCTATTTTAAATCTTCTAAGTTTATCAAGAAGATCATAAATTTTTTGATCAATTTCTTCTTCATCTACATTTTTTGATATTTTTGGAGAATCATTTAAAAAATCTAAACTTGGGAGTTTAAAATCAATTACTTTAATACTTTCACCTTTATCTAATTGATCTAATAGTTTTTTATTTTCAGCAACTTCTTTTAAGTGCTCAACTTTGTTTAAATTTTTAGGTTTTTTTGCAATATTTTTATTTTCACTTGAAATTTCTGGCTCTAAAATAGTGGTTTTTAAATTTATAGGTTCCAAATTTAAAGTTTTTTCTTTTACTTGTTCTATCTTGTCTGAGACGAAATTTTCTTCTGTTACTTTGCTATTTTCTTGATCTAACGCTAGATTTATTTCTTGATTGTCTTTTTCTAAAATTTCATTTTCTTTTAGATTGCTTATATGATTTAAAGTTTCATCATTATCTTTTTTTGTATTTATCATAATTTCAAGATGTTTTTTTGGAGTTATGAATGATTTTTTAATAATAGTTGTTATTTTTTCTTCAAATATTAAAACAAGTGATAAAACAAACATCATTACTATAAAAACCCACATTCCAGCACTTCCAATCATATCTTTTAAAGAAATGACTATTGTTTCACCAATTAATCCTTTATTAGTAGAAAAAATAGTTGCTTGAGCTATTAAAATAGTAAAAAATAGTAAACTTAATCCAGTAGCTAATTCAACTAATCTTGCGGTAAAATTCTTAATGTTTTTAAAAGACAAATAAATGAGAACAATTAATGCAATTGGATAAATATAGGCAAAATATCCAAAAATATAGATATTGTATTTCCCTAAAAATGCCCCTAAACTACCTACCATGTAAGAATTTAAAGAAATAGTTGAAATCTCTAAAAAAACAGATAAAGCTGCCAGAATAATAAAAATAATCTCTCTTAAAATAGCAAAATCCTTTTAAAAAAATGAGATACTATTTTAACAAAATAATCTTTTAAAATGGTTGAATTTGGGTAAAATTTTACCCAAATTCTTTTAGTTTTTAACAGCGCTTCCCAAATCCCACATAGGCATAAATATACCAAGAGCAAGAAGCAATACCATACAAGCCATAAAAAATAGTAAAATTGGTTCTATATAACTTGAAATACCATCTATAATATCATTAAATTTCATTTTATAATAATCGGCGACATTTTTAAGCATAGTATCTAAACTACCACTTTGTTCACCTGCACCAATCATCTGTATAAGCATACTTTCAAAAATTTCAGTATTTCTAAAAGCATCAGTTAAGCTCACACCTTGTTGAACTGCAACTTTAACAGTTCCAAGCTTTAGTTTTAAGGTTTGATTATCAACCATTTTATTTGCTGTATCAAGTGAGTCAGCTATTGGGATACCAGCTCTTACAAGTTCAGTAAAGATAAGAGTAAATCTTGACATTGTTGAGAAAAATATGATTTTTCCAAACAGATAAACTTTTAAAATATACTTATCCCAACCTTTCTTAAACTCATCATTGTTTCTAAGCATATATCTTATGCCAAATATTGTAGCTATCAATCCACCTAAAACATACAAGCCATAATTACTTAAAACACTTTCAATAGAAAAAAGAATTCGCGTAGGAAGTGGAAGTTTTGCACCCAAATCATCAAAAATTTCTTTAAATTTAGGTACAACAAATAGCATTAAAACAACAAATGCAACAGCTAATGCTATTAAAATAGTGATAGGATAACGCATAGCTTTTTTAAACTTTTGTCTATTATCCCACAATTCTTGCATCATTTCTGATAATTTTGTTAATGCTTCAGCCATATTACCAGTGCTTTCACCAAGGCTTACCATAGCTATAAAAACATCACCAAGTTCATGTTTAAACTTATTAGATGCTTCAGTTAAACTAAGACCTGAGTTTAAGTCATCACTCATAGAAGTAAAAATTTCTTTTAACCTTTGATCTTCTGTTGAATTTGCAACTTCCTTAATACTATCATGAATTGAAATTCCAGCACTTGTCATAACTGCAAGCTGCCTAACAGAAGCAACCATAAGTGGAATCTTTATCTTTCCACCAACCCCTAAAAGCCTAGTAACATTTGCAGCTAAGTCATTTAAGCCAATACTAACAGGAGCACTTTTAGTTTCACCAACTTTTAGAATAGTTCCACTTCTTTGTCTTTTTGCTATGTTTTGAGCTGATGCTTTATTATCAGCCTTAACAAACATTTTTTGTCTCTTACCGTCTTTTACATATTCAACTTCAAAATTTTTCATTACTCTTTAGCCACCCTATAAACTTCTTCTATACTTGTAACGCCCCTTGCCGCTCTTATAATAGCGTCATGGAACATATCAATAAAGCCTTCATCATAGGCAACTTTACTCATTTCTTCTTTTGTAGCACCCGATGCTATTAAGCTTTGTAATTTTTCACTAATAGGTAAAACCTCACTTATCATTTCTCTTCCAATATATCCACTACCTGCACACTCTTCACATCCAGCTGCTTTATAAAAAGAATAATTTTCTGGTAAATATTTTTCTATTTTATCTAACATACTCTTTGGTAAAGTAACAGGCTGTTTACATTTAGGACAAAGTTTTCTAATAAGCCTTTGAGCCTCAATTGCTGTAATGGCACCACTTATTAAATATGGCTCAATACCCATATCAACCATTCTTGGTATTGAACTAACAGCATCATTTGTATGAAGTGTTGAAAACACCAAGTGACCAGTTAAGGCTGATTGAATAGCAATTCTAAGAGTTTCTTGATCTCTAATCTCACCTATCATTATAACATCAGGGTCCTGTCTTAAAATAGATCTAAGAGCACTAGCAAATGTAAGACCTGCTTTTTCATTAACATGAACTTGTTGAATCATATTTAGCTGATACTCAACCGGATCTTCAACTGTAATAATTTTGGTGGTAACATTTTTCATATCATTAAGTGCCGCATACAATGTAGTTGTTTTACCACTACCTGTAGGACCAGTAACTAAAATAATACCATAAGGTGCATGCATTGCAGCATTAAATTTTTTCAAATTTTCAGGATGCATACCAAGTTTATCAAGACTTATTAAAACTTTAGATTTATCCAAAATTCTCATAACTGTAGATTCACCGTTTACAATAGGTAAAGTTGAGATACGAAAATCATATTCTTTCTCGCCAACAGTTAAAGAAAACCTACCATCTTGAGGCTTTCTTTTTTCTGCTATATCCATATTAGATAAAAGTTTTAACCTTGAAACAAGTGGAGGATAAATATCTCTATCAAATATAAAAATTTCATTAAGCATGCCATCAATTCTAGTTCTTACTATACAGTTTGTCTCAGTTGGCTCAATATGAATATCGCTACCTTTTAGCTTGATTGATTGTTTTACAATAGTTTCTATTAGATTTAAAATACCAGAGCTATTACTACTATCTACAGCTTCTTCACCAACACTACTAAGCTCTTTTCTAATATCAGCAACAATACCTTTGATGCTTTCAGCAAGTTCAACTTTTGATAGGTATCTGTCTATTTGCTCAGGATCGCTTATAACTACCTTTAAAAGCTTTCTACTAAAAAGTGCCTGTACTCTATCTTGAGCGTTTACATCAAAAGGCTCTTGTAAGGCTACATAAATATTTAAATCATCCTCTTTAACAGGCAAAGCTTTGAATCTTTTTAACTGATTTAAAGAAACCCTTTCTGAAATTCTATAATCTATATCAATTTCATTTAAATTAATATAAACCATATTAAATTTTTTAGCAAAATTTTCTAAAAAAGTTTGCTTACCAATAAAAAACTTTTCCTCAATCTCTTCAAGAGTTATTTTACCTTTTCTATAAATATCTGCAAGAAGAAAAGATAAATCAGTATCACTTACATAATTATCACCTATTAAAACCTCACCCAAAGTAAGACCGATATCCATTTTTTCAGCAATTTCTTCTTTTGCATCTGGAGATATAATCTGTTGCTGAATTAATACATTTATAATATGATTCTCAAGCTGTTCTGCTGTACTCATAACGATTCACCAATATTTTTTAATAGAGCTTAATTTATCATTTTCATAAATAGCTATAACAAGTTGTTTAACACCGTTTTCATCATTTACTAAAAGATCGCAATAGCTCTTGTTATCTAAAGCCACTCTATAGGCTTCACCATTTTTTTTATAATCACCAACTACATATTTATCAAACACTATTGATAATATATAGTTAACTTTTGGAGTTCTAATATAGCTTATATCTACCCCATCTACTAAGGCTAAGTATAACATTTTTTTTTGAAAAAGTATAGTTGAGTATAAAGATGCATTTTCTCTTGATTCTTTTGTTTTATAAAGCATAACCATAGGGATTATAAGCTCATTTATTTTATCCATTTTTAAACACGCATTTGCATAGATATTAGCAATTGATTCATCTTGGGTTTTTACAAAAAAATCTCTAACACTTTGTGAACAAATTCTATTGTAGCTTCCAGCATCATTCCAATTTTTTATATCATAAATATCAAGAGCAAAGATAGAGTTTAAAAAAATAGATAAAAAAATAAAAATTTTCATCTTAAATCACCATTTTTCATCTGTTTAATTGTAGCTATAACTTCAGGATTAGAAACTCTTGAGTTAAAATTTTCAAGAGCTATTAAAGCATCTTGTTTATTACCTTTTTTATAGTTTGCTTTTGCAAAAATTATCCAACTCTTTACACTATTTTTATCTATTTCATTTGATATTAACGCCCATTTAATAGCTTCATCATATCTTTTATTATCATAAGCATTTTGAGCAAGTTTTAAAGAATAAAGTATATCATTACTTGCATAAAATTTCTCTTCAAGAGAATTTTTATCTACTTTTAAAGGTGTAGTTTTTATAATAACCTTTCCTTTTTTTGGAGTATTTTCAACGTTGGTATAATTTCTATTAGATACTGTTTGTGGAGGCACTGGAGGGTTTCCAAAGTCAATTATTTCATCTTTTGGTATGGAAGGAAAAGTCTTTTCTTCTTTTAAAAAAGATTGTTTTTCTTGCTCATAAGTATTGTTTAGTATGAAACCGCCGGCATCAACACTTGAGTTTATCCCTATATTATTAAAATTTAATTCGCCCCTTGCATCACTAAACTCTTTTTTATCAAAAGTATTATTTTTTTCAACCTTTACACTCTCTAAACTAGGCAAAGACTCATTTTTTGTTGAAACTTGTGTAATTTTTACTTCAATATTGTCTTTTTTATCAGAAAAAATAAACCAAAATATTAAGCCTAAAAAAACCGATCCAGCCAAAAAAGCTATGATAATTGATTTTCTAAAACCTAAATTTTTAGACAACTTTCCTTTATTTTTATTATATTCATTCCATTTTTCTTCTAATTCTGTAATTTCAAAATGTTCAAGCATTTATAAGTCCTACACTAATAGCAGCCATTTCAATGATTTTATTGCTAAATCCTGATGCATTAACTTCTGTTGGTTTATTTACTTCATAATATTCACAAATTTCATAAATTTTAAATAAAAGTTTATTTAAATTTCTTAAATTCCCATCAGTTATATGATAAATCAAATTAAAATTATCATCATTGTATTGATAATAATAAGCGTGAAAGTTATGAAATAAAAGTTTTTTTTCAATATAAAGCTTTAATTCACTCAAAGTTGAGTTTGGAAGCTCTATACTTGACCAAATTCTAGTTTTAAAATAGTCTTTTGCTAAAGCATCTTCTTCGTCTGTTTTATGTACTGTAAAAAGAAATTTAAAAAGTCTACTATCAGCCATGAGACGAATTTTTTCTATTAAAACTGGTGGATATAGCTGAGCCTCATCTAGCAATATTACTACTTGCTCGCCAGTATTTAAATCACTATTTTTATAAATACGCATAAAGCTCTCATAGCTATCTACAAGCTCTTTTGGCTCTTTATTAAAAATTTGTAAATACATTTCATGAAAAAATTCTTTTTCATCAAAAAAAGGTTGTGGAAAAAAAACTACTTTTACTCTTTCTTCTAAATCTTCTTTAATTTTATAAAGTAAAAAAGTCTTTCCAGTTCCTGGCTTACCATAAAAAAGAATAAGCTTTAAAGGTTTTTGTAAAGCACTCAAAATCTTATGATATGCAAGATTTGATTTGTCGAGATTGACAAAATCTTTAGTATTATCATTCTCGACAAAAATATCTTTAATTAGACTAAAATTATTCATATGTGTAAAGCGACTTTGAATAACCTAGCTCTTTTAAAGAATCAGCTATATTTTTACCTGTATTATCCATTAATCTTGGAGTTATGATAAATACAAGTTCTGTTGTTGATAAAATATCACCTGTGCTTTTAAATAAATTTCCTACTAATGGAATTTGACTTAAAAATGGAACGCTGGTATTCTTTTTATTTTTATCTTGTGCTATCATACCACCTAGGATAATAGTATCTCCATCGTTTACAGTTATAACAGTGGATATTTTTTTCTCTTTTGTATCTGGTGCTATTTTTCTAGAATCTGTTATAATTCTACCATTTTCAAGTCTAGTTGTCGGAAGTTTATCAATATCATTTCTAAATTCACTCAAACTAGGATTGATTCTAAGCATAATTTTGTTTTGATCTGAAATTTCAGGTGTAATATTTAATAAAATTCCAATAAATGTAGAATACATTTTTGTTTCTTCTGACACTGTAGAGCCAGAATCTGAAGAATTTGTTGATTCAACCAAAATATAATTTATAACATCACCAACGGTAATAATAGCTTGTTGGTTATTTAAAGTTAAAACTTTTGGATTTGATACAACTTTTGTCTTACCCTTTGTTTCAAGGAAATTTATAGCACCATTTATATTAAAGTTTAAATTTGCTCCAATAGTCCAAAAGCCATTGCCCACTGCTTTATTTAAACTAGGAGTACCTGCAACAGCGTAACCTTGAGCTTTTTGCCCATCTTTTCCTGTTTCAGTATTTTCAATGTTTGTTGCAATTCTACTAGAGTTTCCGAATCTATAATTACTAAAACTTGGAAATGGATTTTCTGGGTCATTTCCCAGATAAGTATTAAAGCCAAGCTGAAACTTAGACCAATCAATTCCTTTTGTATAACTATTATCTAATTTAACTTCTATAATAGTAACATCTAACATAACTTGTCTTTTTAGTCTTCTTTGAAGCTCTTTTACGTATTCATCAACTCTTTTAAGTTGAGCTTTTGTAGCTGTTACTGTAACTAAACCAGCATTTTGGTTGATAATAGGTGGAATTGCTTGATATTTCTCTGTACCATTATTCAAAATATATGTTATCTCTTCAGCAACATTTGCCCAAAAGTCAAATTTTTCAGTAGCCTTGATAACATTTCCATCTAAAAGTTCTGTATTTCTCTCAGCATCAAACTCTTTTGGAGAAGAATCAGTAGATGCCCTTATAATTGCATTTCCTTCTCTAATACTTGTTATATAATCAATTTTAAAAGTTTTAGTTTGTAAAGCCGAAATCATAAGAGCTTGATTGTTAAACTCATATCCTAAGTTGTTTTCATTTATTAAAATATTAAAAACTTCTCTCAATGATAGATTTTTAATACTAACCCCAACTAACTCTTTTTTCAAAGCCTCTGCTGCAATAGCATCCTTAGCAACTATACTAAAATTACAAGTATCAGAAAGCTGAGTTAATATATCATTTAAAGTTACAGCATCTGTAATAGATATATTAAAAGCCCTCTTATCGCAAGTAGAAGCACTTAATCCTGTTGATAATCCTAAAGCTAAAATCAGTGATAAAGCTAATTTTCTAGTTGATTTTGACATTTTTATTTCCTTGTTTTAGTTTTAATTCTAAACTTTTCTTTTCATTCTCAATAATAACACTTTTTTCGTTTATCTCTTTTATTTCAAAAGTGCCTATACTATCGCCTATTTTATACCAATCCTTATTTATTCTAACTCTATCAGCAACAATTGCATTCAGTTCTTTTCCGACCAAGTCAGTATCTTTTATATCATCTGATATCGTACTTTTAAGATCTTCTACTGGAAAAGGACTCTTTAAAGATAAAATATCCTTATCACTAAGCCCAACTCTTTTTTGACTTAGAGCATTAAATTTATCTTCGTATGCTGACATATCAGGAGCTGCGTAAACTCCAGCTGCTAAAACAGCCAATATTAATATTTTTTTCATTGATATTTCATCCCCCATACAGAAATCTTGATATTACCACCGATTAAATTTGGTGATGTTGAGTTTATATCCATACCATTCAAATCAACAACCATTTCTGACTCTTCTATGGAATTTATATATTTTAAAACATTATGAAAACCACCTTCCATACTTACAGAAACATCCAGCATAGGCTGAACCTCTTTTTCAACAACTTTTAAATTTTTACTTTCTAGTGAAAAAACTTTTATATTGTTTTCCTTAGCAGCACTTGTTAAAAAATCTAAAAATTTAGCCCAGTTTTTTTCATTGTATGTAATATATGAAAGCTCTTTTAATTTATCATCAAAATATTCATTTTGTTCTTGAACATATTTAAGATTATTATCCTCTTGTCTTAATGTGTTTTCATATTGAGCTATTGTAGCATCATTATTATTCATAAGATATCTATTTACTTCATCTAGCCTTTTTTCAACATTATCCAAAGCACTTTGTTTTGCATCAAAATAATCTTGCGCAGGTCCAAAAGCAAGTAAATATCCAAATAGCATTACAACAACAGCCAACCCCAAATTTATCATTTGAACTTCATTTTGCTGTTTGGATAACAGTGCGTTATCAATTTTATCTAAATAGTTTTCTTTCATTTTTTCATCTCCACACTGACATTGCTTTCATAAGCAATTGTTTGATTATTTTCATCTAAAAGTATAAGTTTAGTGTCAACATTATAACCCTTTGTATTGCTTATAGCTTTTAAAAGTTCAGTCATTTTTTTCTCAGTTTCAGTTCTTACTTCAAATGTTAAATTCTGATCTGCATTATGAATACCCATCAGCTTACCGCTTTGTTTATTTATCATATTTGTCATATCAAATATAGCTTTACCTTTCATAGGATATTCAACTTTTTTGTCATACATAGCCGTTAAAAGATCTGATCTTTCTTTTAGAATTTTCTGCTCAGCTGCAATCTCTTCCCGCTTTTTATTTATTTGATCTTGCAAGCTTGCCAAAGTAGATTCGATTCTTTTTTTCTCTTTATCTTTTTGAGTATACTCAATTTCTTTTTTCTCAGTTAGCTTTTGATTATAGAAACCATGTGCATATTGATAAGCAGGATATGCAAGAATTGCTATTAATGCAGCAACTCCAACACCAATTAGCTTTCCAACAGGTCTTTGAGCCAAAGGAGGTGGTCTTAAAAATGTAGAATAGTTATATTCATCATCTTTATTTATAAGATATTCTTTTGCTGTAAGCATCATTAAAACATCAAGTTGGGTTAAATCTTCAAAATCTTTTTGATTTATAGCTATATTAAAATCAAAAGGTTTTGGTTCTACTCCAAGTCTTTCAGTGATAAATTCTTCACTTCCTTTAATGTTTCCTATATCTGTACCAAAAAAAACATTATCAAGAGATATTTTATTCACCTTTGTGATACTTGTTAGTATATCACTTATGTATAAAAACATCTCATCAAAAATTTGTATTAAATTATCACCATCTATTGCGTTTTCACTAATTAAACCATCTTTTGAAAGCATTGAGTAAAAATCTTTTACATCAACCCTATCGCCGCTTAACTCTACAAATTTATCCCAAATAAATTTCAAGTTATATCTAATAGATCTTGAATCTAAATATTTTCCATTTTGATAAATAACTAAAAATGCGTCTTCCTCTTGGAAGTAAATAAAACAATCCACTGTATTGGATGGAAGTATATTTCTTTTATATAGAGAATACATTAAAAATGGTGCTTTTGCAACATAGTCAATATATTTTGTGTTGTCAGCTATATATGAAAGATCACTTCTTAAAATAGAGTTATTTACAACAAAAACATTATATATTCTATTGTCATTATCGCTCATATCCGATTCAAGATAGGTTATCTTAAAATCATCATCTGGATTTAATGACAAATCCTCATAAGTTTTAATAGTGATTGCATCAATTATTTCATCATCTGGTGTAGATCTACTAACTTCTACAGTAGTTGTTAGAATATCTTTGTATGGTAAATAAGTTATATAGAACTCATTTTTAGCACCTTTTTTGATGCGCTCATAGTGAAAAACTTCGTTGCCAGCAAAACCAAAAGTTTGTTCATTTACCCTATCGATTGTAACGATAGTTGTTGAACCTTTTTCAGCTTTTTGCTTTTTCTTTTTGACTTTCGTCTCTTTACTTTTTAACTTTAGCATAACACAACTTTCTTTAATAAAATTTTACTTACTAACACTTTAGACTCCTATAGTTTAAACAAATTTGCTTTAAAAGTCAATATATAAAATGCTTTCTGATTAACATTTCATTTGAATTCCAACCTTTTTTTACAACAACTTCTAAATTTAAATAAATTTTTAACTTAGAAAAATCTGAAATCAACTTTTTTGCTTTTATTCCTATTCTTTTTATTGTAAGTCCATCTTTTCCAATTAATATTTTTTTATGAGAATTATTATCTGTAATAATTTGAGAGTAAACTGAAATTAAATTGTCTTTTTCTATAACTTTTTCAATTACAACATCACTATAATAAGGTACTTCGCTACTTACGCTCTCAAAAATAGACTCTAATATTAAATCTCTATAAATATCCTTTGATATTGTTGGACTTAAAAGTTCAGGGTCATAATAATACTCATGAAATGGTAAGTGTTTACAAATTTCATCTAAAAGAGGTTTTCTACAAATTGGCTTTTTAATGGATGTTGGAACTAAAGCTAAAAATTTATCATCAAATTTAGAATACTGAGTTATTTTTTTAGCTAATTTTTCATCGCTTGTTTCATCTATTTTTGTTAAAATTAATATATGTTTAACATTATCAAACTTAAGCAAAAACTCTTCATAATTTAATATATCATCATGTACACTAGCCAAAAATAGTACTAAATCAGCATCCCCTACTGAATTTAGTGCTATTTCAATCATAGTTTTATTCATAACTTTTGAACTTTTATGAAGTCCTGGTGTATCAATAAAAATAATTTGATTGTCATCATTCATAACAATTGCATTGATTTTTCTTCTTGTCGCATTTTGCTTATGCGACACTAAAGAAAGTTTCTCACCAAGTAAAAAATTTAAAAGACTACTTTTTCCAGCATTTGTTCTGCCAATAAGTGTAACAAAACCACTTTTTTTTATATTATCTGGCATTATAAAATATACCTTGCTAAATCCTCGCTTTGAGATATTTCGCCTAATTTATCTTTTACTAAATCAGCTCCTACTTCAACGCTTTTTCCAGCGTAACTATCAGATTCAAAACTTATATCTTCAAGCACTTTTTCTATGATAGTATGAAGTCTCCTAGCTCCAATATCTTCTATTTTTTCATTTGTTTGCGCCGCAATTTTAGCAATTTCTTTTATACCATCATCACTAAATTTAAGATCAACTTTTTCTGTTTTTAAAAGAGCAATATATTGCTTTAAAAGTGAATTTTTAGGTTTAGTTAATATTTCATACAAGGCATTTTCATCCAAGCTATCTAATTCAACTCTTAATGGGAATCTTCCTTGAAGTTCCGGTATTAAATCACTTGGCTTACTCATATGAAATGCACCAGCAGCTATAAATAAAATATGATCAGTGTTTAAAACACCATATTTTGTACTAACACTTGAGCCCTCAACTATCGGAAGTAAATCTCTTTGAACGCCCTCTTTACTAGGATCTTGTCTTGAGCTATTTTTAGCTGAAACTGCAACTTTGTCAATCTCATCTATAAAAATTATGCCATTATTTGAAGCTCTATTCATAGCTTCTGTTTTTATGGCTTCCATATCTAAAACCTTGCTACTAGCCTCATTTTTTAAAACTGATTTTGCATCTTTTATTTTTAAATTTTTCTTAACTTTTTTACTAGCAACTCCAATAATTTTAATAAAACTATCTTGCATATTTTGCATTTCTGGTGGTAAATTTGGATTTGACTCAAGTGAATTTTCCATAACTTCTATTTCGATATTAAGTTCATCCAAAGAGCCACTTAAAAGCTTTTCTTTCATTTTTTCATAGCTTTTTTCATAATCACTTAGTTTTTCTTCACTTGCACCTTTTGGAAGAGGTGGAAGAAGTTTTTTAAGTATTTCTTTTTGGACATATTCATCTATTTTATCACTATTTTTTTCTATTTCTTCGTTTTTTACTAAATTTACAGCTGCATTTGCAAGATCTCTTACCATGCTTTCAACATCGCGTCCCACAAAACCAACTTCAGTGTATTTACTAGCTTCAACTTTTATAAAAGGAAGTCCAAAGAGTTTTGAAAGTCGTCTAGCAATCTCTGTTTTTCCAACGCCTGTTGAGCCTATCATTAAGATATTTTTAGGAATGATCTCATTTCTCATCTCATCTTCTAGTTGCATTCTTCTATATCTATTTCTAAGTGCTACGGCAATTACCTTTTTAGCCTCTTTTTGTCCGATTATATACTCATCAAGTTTTGTTACTATTTGTCTTGGTGTAAACATTATTTATCCTCTATTGAGTAAGTTTTTATGTTTTGATTTGTATAAATGCAAATTTCACCTGCGATTTTTAAACTCTCTTTTACAAGCTCAATCTCATTTAAATTTGAAAACCCATCTAAAGCTCTAGCAGCTGATAATGCGTAGTTTCCACCACTTCCAATAGCGGCAATCTTACCATCATCTGGCTCAACCACATCACCCATTCCACTTAGTAAAAAAAGATGTTTTCTATCTAAAACTAGCATCATTGCTTCAAGTTTTCTTAAGTATTTATCTTTTCTCCACTCTTTACTAAAATCAATAGCCGCTCTTAAAAGATCACCTTTTACAGAATCAAGACACTTTTCAAACATATCAAAAAGATTAAAAGCATCAGCTGTGCTTCCTGCAAAACCGGCTAATACTGAACCATCTTTTCCAATTTTTCTAATTTTTACAGCACTGCCTTTTAAAACTGTATTTCCAAATGTAACTTGCCCATCACCACCAATAACTGAGGCGTTTTTGCCCTTATAGGCTAGTATAGTAGTTGCTTCAAACATTTTATTCGCCAACTACTTCTATTTCAAATTTAGCTGTTATACCATGCTTAAATTTAGCTTCTACATCAAACACTCCAATATGCTTTATAGTGTCAAATTCTAAAATTCTTTTATCTATTTCAATATTTTTCTGCTCTTTTAAAGCATTTGAAACTTCATCTTTTGTAACTGAACCAAACAAAGCTCCACCCTCGCCAACAGGTTTTTTTACACTTACTCTAACTTTAGCCAACTCTTTTTTTAAGTCTTTAAAGCCAGAAATTTGATCTTCTAATTCTTGTGCTTCTCTTTTTTTAGCAGCTTCATACTGTCTTAAAACTTCGTTTGTTGCTATTTTGGCATAACCTCTTGCAACTAAAAAATTATGCCCATATCCATCTTTTACCTCTTTTATTTCACCAGCTTTTCCTAAGCTTTTTACATCTTTTATAAGTAATACTTTCATCTCTATCCTTTATTATATTTTTCTTCCATTTTTACCTGCAATTATAAATCTTAATGCATTTAATTTTATAAAGCCCTCGGCATCCTTTTGGTTATAGACATTATCGGCTTCAAATGTGCTAAAACTAGCGTTAAACAAACTATCTTTTTTACTACTTCTTCCAAGCACGGTAACATTTCCTTTATAAAGCTCGAGTCTAACCTTGCCATTTACATGCTTTTGGCTCTCATCGATTAAGGCTTGAAGCATAACTCTTTCTGGACTAAACCAAAAACCATTATAAATTAGCTCTGCATATTTTGGCATAATCTCATCTTTTAGATGAGCTGCGCCTCTATCAAGCGTTAAGCTTTCAATAGCTCTGTGAGCTTTAAGCATAATTGTTCCGCCTGGAGTTTCATAACAACCTCTACTTTTCATACCAACATAGCGATTTTCAACCAAATCAAGTCGTCCAATGCCGTGTTTTGCACCAAGTTTATTTAACTCATTTAGCATATTTGCAGGAGTTAGACTCTTGCCATTTAGTGCAACTGGATCGCCATTTTTATACTCTATTTCTATTATTTCACTATCATTTGGAGCATCTTTTGGATCTGTTGTCCATCGCCACATATCAGGCTCTGGAGAGTTGTTTGGATCTTCTAATATTAGCCCCTCATAAGAGATGTGAAGCAAATTTGCATCCATAGAATAAGGTGATTTTCCCTTTTTTTGTTCTATTTTTATGCCATTTTTATGTGCAAAATCAAGCAGTTTTTCACGGCTATTTAAATCCCACTCTCTCCAAGGTGCAATTACTTTAATATCAGGATTAAGCGCGTATGCTCCAAGCTCAAATCTAACTTGATCATTTCCTTTGCCTGTAGCTCCATGACTTATAGCATCTGCTCCTGTTTTTGCCGCAATTTCAACAAGATGTTTTGCTATCAAAGGTCTAGCAATTGATGTTCCAAGTAAATATTCACCTTCATAAACAGCATTTGCTCTAAACATAGGAAAAACAAATTCTTTTACAAATTCCTCTTTCAAATCAAGCGTAAAAATGTTTTCTTCCTTAATGCCAAGCTTTAGTGCTTTTTCTTTAATTGGTCTTAAATCCTCATTTTGACCGATATCTGCGGTAAAAGTCACTACTTCACACTTATACTCATCCTCAAGCCATTTTAAAATAACACTTGTATCAAGACCACCTGAATAGGCTAAAACTACCTTTTTAACATCTTTTTTCATAAATTTAACCTTTTTATAAAATTTTAAGGATAATTTTACCTAAATTTCATTAAAAAAAGGTAAAATACGGCTTATGAGAATAGATAAATTTTTAAATGCAGTAAATTTAACAAAGCGAAGAGCGGTTAGTGAAGATATGTGTAAAAGCGGTGTTGTAAGTATAAATGAAGTAGTATGCAAGCCTGCAAAAGAGCTGAAAATTGGTGATATTATCACATTGAAATTCCTAAATGGTGAGAAAAAATATGAGGTTTTAGACTTCCCAGCTACAAAAAATACACCAAAAAGTGATCAATCAAAATATGTTAAAGAAGTGTGAAAATTTTATTTTAGGAATTGATAAACTTGTAAATTTGGTTCAAAAACTTCCTAAAAATGGCATTATAATTTTAAAAGGTAATTTAGCAAGTGGCAAAACAACTCTGGTTAAAGAAATAGCTAAATTTAATGGATTTGATGGAGTTGTGAATTCCCCAACTTTTAGCATTATGCAAAATTATAAATGTCAAAATTTAGAAATTTTTCACTATGATATCTACCAAAACGGAGTTAAAAGTTTAACCCAAAATGGACTTTTTGAAAATTTTTTTAAAGATGGGCTTCATCTAGTTGAATGGGGAGATGAAAATTTAGAAAATTATTTTCAAAAATTTGAACTTAATTATTGCACTATTGAAATAAAAAATTTAGAAAATAAAAGAGAATATAAGGTAAGTTATGCATAGACTTGAAGCTATAAATCTTAAAAAAACTATAAAAAAAACAAATATAATAAAAAACGTTTCACTAAGTGTAGAAAGTGGTGAAATTGTTGGACTTTTAGGACCAAATGGTGCTGGAAAAACAACAAGCTTTTATATGATATGTGGGCTTATAAAACCAACTAGTGGAGATATAAAGCTTAATGATAAAATAATTACAAAAGTTCCACTCCATAAAAGAGCTTTGCATGGAATTGGATATTTGCCACAAGAAAGTAGTGTCTTTAAAGAGTTAAGCGTTGAAGAAAACCTACTTTTAGCCGCAGAAGTTAGTATAAAAGATAAAATTAAAGCTAGTCAAAAAGTAGATGAAATGCTTGAGCTTTTAAATATAACTGCCATAAAAGACAGACTTGGAATAAGTTTAAGCGGCGGAGAAAGAAGGCGTTGCGAGATAGCAAGAAGTTTAGTTATAACACCTAAATTCTTACTATTAGATGAGCCTTTTGCTGGAGTTGATCCTATAGCTGTGGCAGACATTCAAAATATAGTTAAAAACCTAAAAAAACTCAATATTGGAATTTTAATAACCGATCATAATGTCCGAGAAACATTGGCAATTTGCGATAGAGCATATGTAATGAAAGATGGCGAAATTCTAGCTGGTGGAAGTAGTGATGAAGTGGCAAATGATGAAAATGTACGAAAGTACTACCTTGGAGAAGAGTTTAAGTTTTTTTAAACTCTTAGTTGTCATCTTCAAGTAGATTTTCATCTCTTCTTATTCTTCTTATTTTTCTTTTAACATCGTAAGTTACAGGTACATTTGCAATTCCAGGATTTGCATATCTCATATCACTTATTGTATAAGCTGCCCATGGATTGTGTCTTTTAATAAGTGGAATAATGTTTTTAATTTCTTTTCTTTTAATAATAGTTACCATCATACTTACAAAACCATCATTTCCTATAGCAGAAGTTTCAGTAACCCAGTATCCTTGATCTCTTAAAACTTTTATAAGTCTATGAGCATCAGTTTTGGTAACAAGAGTTACCATAACATGGCCAAGGGCTATTTTATTTTCTATGATTATGCCTGAAAAAGTTCCAAGAGAAAAGCCAAGTGCATAGGCAACATAGTTTTGCCACTGATCTAGGTGTTGCATAATAGATGTAATTGCCATAAGCCAGATTAAAGTTTCAAAAAAGCCTAAAACTGGAGCTAGAAATTTGTGCCCTTTTGAAACAAAAATAATTCTAACTGTACTCATCGTAACATCAATAATCCTAGCTAAGCAAATCAAAACTGGCATACCAAAAGCTACAAACCATTCACTTGCAAAAATAGTCATTTATCCTCTTTAAAAATTTATCATCATATTTTAACCATATTTCATTAATAATATATTTTAATATAAATTTTTAACTCTTATAAAGATAATTTAAGATAAAATACAAAATTATTAACTTCTTTGGAGTAAGACTTGATAGTTCTTGGTAACAAATATAAATTTAATGAAATCGAACTTAAAAAACTTAGAAAAAAGTTTAAAAATATAGAGTTTTTAGAGTATGATGGAAGTAGAAAAAGTTCAGTACTAATTAGAAAAAAAATAAAAGAACTTTTAAAAAAAGATTTTTATAAATATCTTGTTTTAAATACTGACTTTACACTTGATTCAAAAACAGTAAGGTTTTTAACACTTTTGCAATTTAAATATCATAAAAGATCTTTAAAAATTGTCTCCATTCAAAAATTTCTTGAAAAAAATCTTTGTAAAATCTACATACCAGATGATTCAAAAAATCTTAACTTTTTAAGCGAAATAAGACCATATAATAAATTTGAATTTCTAATAAAAAGAGTTATTGATATAATTGGGGCGTTAATACTATGGGTTATAAATTTAGCCATAAAACCATATGTTAGAAAAAAAATTAAAGAACAAAGTCCAGGAAAGATTTATTTTATCCAAAAAAGAGTTGGAATAAATATGCGTGAGTTTGGCTGCATAAAATACCGCTCGATGAGAATTGATGCAGAAAAAGATGGGGTGAAATTTGCAAGTAAGGATGATGATAGAGTTTTTGCTTTTGGAAAATTTATGCGAAAAACAAGAATCGACGAGTTGCCACAATGTATAAATGTCTTAAATGGAGATATGCACTTAATAGGTCCAAGACCTGAAAGAAAATATTGGGTGGATAAATTTGAAAAAGAGATACCATATTACAATGAACGCCATTTAGTTCGTCCAGGAATTACTGGCTGGGCACAAGTATGTTATCCATACGGTGATGGCGTATATGATGCAAAACAAAAACTAATGTATGATTTATACTACATAAAACATTGGTCACTCTGGCTTGAAATAAAAGTAATTTTTAAAACTATTTGGATAGTTTTAGGAAGAAAGGGCATATAAAGGCTCTATCTTTTTATCTATTAACACATCTATAAGTCTTTTACAATTACCATCGTGAAACTTGTTACATATCATAGAGATATTTTTTCTACTGTCACTAAAAGTATCAATATCTTTAATATCTATTAATGAGTCTTTAAACTCATTTAAAGTTTTTGGTTTTTGCCCAGCTGCAATTTTACTATACTCTACAGCAAATCCAACTTTTTCTTTATACTCCTCATAGTCATATGGTAAGAAAATAATAGGCCTATCTAAAAGTAAAAAATCATACATTATGCTAGAGTAATCAGTAATTAATGCATCAAAATTAACTAATGCATCCATAATTTCATCACATATTTTTGATGAGAAAAGCTTTATATTTTTATTTAGAATTTTTTTATCTAAAGCATCTTCAAAAACCGGATGAAGTCTTATATGTAAAACTATATCATTTAGCTCTAAAAAACTATTTAATTCATCAAAATCCATATTTTCAAACGGGAAAAGTTTTGTTTTAGTATCTTTACGCCAAGTAGGTGCATATAAAATATTATATTTTTTACCATCTATAGTAGAAAATTTCTTTTTATTATCAAGAAATAACGCATCATTTCTTGGAAAGCCAGTTATCAGCACATTTTTTTTATCTATACCTATATATTTTGATGTACTATCAACAAAAAATTCACTCGTAGCAATAGAATATGAAATATTTGTTCTCACAAAACATTTATAATAAATTTTTTTAAAAAATGATATGTCTTTTTCTAAGAGACCAACATTTTTTACTAACGAGCCGTGAGTTAAATGAACTATTGTTATAAAATATTTAAGAAACACACCTCCAACCGGCATTTCAAAAGCACTTATAAACCAAAGTTTTGACATTAAAGCAAAAATTTTGCCTTTAAGTGTTTTTGTTTCTATAAATTTATCTCCATATTTTTTAGTTAGTTTTTCTCTTAAAATATCATCATTTATAACAAAATAAACATCATAACCACATTTCATCATGTATAAAAAAAGATATTTTGAGTTATAGTCAAATTTTGTATTAAAATGAGAATTAAAAACTATTCTAGTTTTATGTTTTGGTAAAAGCACAGATATGAAAAAAGCTGGAATTCCAAAGATAATATTTAAAAATCTAAGTCTGTTGTGTTTATTTTGATTGGTTTTCATTATGATAAAACTTTAACATATCATTTTTTATTTTAGTTGTAGATATTTCAGGAGTTCTTTCTAAATATACAACATCACATCCCTCTTCCTTCAAAAAATCAAACTTGCCCTTCCAATCATCACCTATAACAAAAGTGTCTATATGATAAAGGTGTATATCGTTTCTTTTTTGATCCCAACTAGTTTCTGGAATAACTAAATCCACATATCTAATAGCTTCTAAAAGATGTTTTCTTTTTTCATAAGAAAAATAACATTTTTTATTTTTGCTTTTTAAATTAAACTCATCTGTTGATAAAGCTACTATTAAATAATCTCCCAATGCTTTTGCACGACACAAAAGATTAATGTGCCCATAATGAAGCATATCAAATGTTCCGTAAGTAATAACTCTTTTCATTTCATTTCTCCTTTGTAAAATATTGAATAATATGGATAAATTTGATTAGAATATGTCTGCTTATTTTGATTTTTTATCGTAATCTCAAATACTATAATATTTAAAACTATAAAAAATATAAAAATTATCCTTTTATATTGTCCACAACAATAAAATATACTTCCAGCTATTAAAATAACTGAAAAACTTAACAAATCTCTTATCCTATCAAAAATTGTTATTTTTTCACATAAAATATAAGCAATTAAATACATTATAGATAAATTTAGTACATTGAGTTTACTTGGAAATTTTTTAACAATATTAGCATAAGAGATAATCAATAAAAAAATAAAACCAGTTCTAATAAAAACCCCAAGAAAACCACTACCAGAAGGTCTTTCACTTAAATACATTGTAGAATTTTTGTATGATAAATATTTTAAATTCAAAAAATCAAATGCTTTAAACATTAGTTCGACTAAATTAATATTTAAAACAATAAACATCAATAATATAAATAAAATTAAAGGTAAAAATTTTATTTTGAATGAGAAATTTATAAAAGAACAAATAAATAAAGGAAATAATATAATTGCTGAAGAATGAAAACCAATAGAGATAATATAAAGTAAAATCATTTGTATAAATTTTTTATCTTCATAGCAAATAAAAGCCCATAATATAAATGATATGGATATCATTTGCCTAACGGTATTATAAGATTTGAAATAAAAAGATAGAATAATATATAAAACGATTGAAATGAAATAAAATTTTTTCTTAATTTTAAAGCACAATGGAAAATATATTAAAATAGCGGAAAAAACAAATACCCATTGAACATCTAAATCCAAAAATTGAACAAATCTATTTAGCCACACCCACAATATTTCTTTTGATTCTAAATAGTTATCGTAACTAAACATTCTAACATAACTACCATAATCAGTCCCAGTATAATATCTTAAAGATGCTGGTATAGTTAGAGTTAAAAACACAACTGTTCTAGACAATAACTCTAAATTTATATTTTTTATCTTTTCAGCAATAAATGAAAATATAGCACAATTTACTAGTATAAAATTATAAAGAAAATATGTCTCCAAAGTTACTTTCCCAATAGCCATTTTATGTTTCTTAGGTCTGCTATAAAATATGCCAACCTAAACATGTGTTTTTTGCATAACCAACTTATTATTTTATATGGAAATTTTAAATTAGTTTTCCAAATATACTCATTAGCCTCAGGGTAAGTATCTTGCCATAGTTTTTTATTTCTTATGTTTGGATATAAAATTAAAACCAATTTCGAATAGAGCTTATAAAAATTTATTAAATCTTTATATTCTTTCTCAGCGTTATTATTTTTTAAAAAACTTATAATAGAATCTACAACCTTTACTCTATCATAGAAATAATCAATTTTATAGCTATTTGTAATAGATTGGGTATTTTTTCTATTATAGTGATGTAAAGGTTTATTAAGTATGGAAATTCTTTTTGCATTGAAACATAATTTAAATACTACATATAAATCTTCATACATATTAATTTTATAATCATCAAATACAATTTCATCATATAAATCTTTTTTTACTAGCTTATTCCAAACATAATTCATATAACCTGACTTTACAGTAAACGAATTTAATAAATCAAACTTATTGTTAGGAATATTAAAACTTTTTATTCTAGAGCAATTTTTTAATTCTTCATAGAAATCAAAAATAACAATATCTGAATTTTCTAAAAGCAACTTAGCAATGGATAGGCTTATCATATCATACTCTACCCAATCATCACTATCTATATGGATGATGTATTCCCCATTGGCATTTTTTAAACCAGTTTGTCTAGCCTTAAACAAACCTTTATTTTTTTCTTTATTAATTATTTTTATACTATTTTTTCTATTTGGATATTTTTTTATAATTTCTTTTAAAACGCTTATTGAACTATCCGGTGTGCAGTCATTTACAAAAATATACTCTATATTGTCATAGTCTTGCTCAAAAAGCGTTGTAGCACACTTTTCTATAAAATTTTCTACATTATAAACAGGAACAATGACGGAAACTAGCGGATTATTCATCTAAGAAACCTTTGTTTTAATTTTGAAATTAATATAATAATTTCATTTTTGTAAAAAAATAAAAATAGCAAACAAACAATAATAAAAGATATTATGTTTGCATAATTGTTGCATTTTATCATAATGAAGCTTTGAATTAGCAAAATAAACAGATAAAGCATGATATTTAGCACTTTTATGTTCAGTTTAAAGGTTTTGTTTATCACAAGCACCATTATAAAGCATACCAATGAGTAACATATAACATAAGAAAAAGCCACTGCAAAAACTTTAAACTTATAGATAAACAGATATAGTAAAATTATGTTTAAAATAGCGCCGCAAGCTGTCGCGATAAAAAGATATTTGTTTTTATTTATGGTGTTTATGATACTCATCAAAAACTCACTAAAACCAAAAACTATAGCTCCTAAAAGCGTAAGTGGGATATAAATCAAAGCTTCATTAAAAGCACTATTTATAAAAAATGGAAAAATAATCTTAATTACCGGCAACAAAACAGCTACCGATAAAAGCATAAATTTAAGATACTCATTGCAAGCTCTTGAGTAAAAAATAGAGTTATTCTGTTTTTTAAGATCTTTTGAAAAGCTCACTTCTTGCCAACCTAGTTTAAAACATATAGCAACAAGAGAAATAATCATCGCAAATTTTAAAGCAATAGTATAGTATCCATTATCGGCATAACTTAACTTATTAGCTATAACGGATCTACCATAAACAGCTGCAAACCAGTATGAAAGTGAGTTTAAACAAAGTGGAAGCGAGTAATACAAAAGCTTTTTAAAAAATGTAAAGTCAAACAAAGCCAATTTAATCTTTTTTATAACTTTTACTCTACATTCCATCATAAAAATAGCTACTAAATTTCCAAACAATGCACCTAAAAACAGAGCTTCATATCCAAATTTAAATTTATACAGCAATATAAATGAAGTTATGGCGTACAAAAGACTATTAATCACACCACTTAAAACAAAAATCTGATTTTTAGAGTAAGCTCTACATATATAACCATAAACGCTTTGTAAATTTATAAATAATCCAAGCAAGATGAGTATGGATTTAAATTTAATATCATAAATTTGCATAAAAATATAAAAAAATAAAAAATAAACTAAAGTAGATATAAAAAAGATAAAAAAGCCTGAAAAAAGAACTTTTTCTTTATAATTTTCAATTTCTTTCAAATTTGGATCAAGCAAAAATTTCATAATGCCAATATAAATATCCAAAAAGAAAAATGAGATAAAAAACTGCATATAGGCTAGATTTAAGTCATACTCTCCAAACTCAGCCGGACTTAAATATCTTGTGTAAATTGGAAGCATAAAAAATGCTATAAGTTTGCTTAATATGCTTCCTAAAAAATATATTCCGCTTGATTTTACAAATCTTTTTAAATCACTCAAAATTTAGACTTTAGTATTAGTTTCTATTTTTTACAGCAACCCAAACAAGCACGCCAAAAATACTAACAAAAAGTCCAATAAAGGTTAAAATAGCTATTATTAAAATATTTTTATTTTTTTCAGGTGTTGTAGCAATAGATACAATCTTTGTATCAACAAAACCTTCATTTATATCATTTTCTAGATATTTTTTTTGATTCAAAAGATTTTCTAAAGACATTTGAGTATCATATAGCTTTTTATTAGCATTTGACAATGAAGTGGTTATCATATTATTTCTATATTGTATCAAAGATGACAATCCATAATCACTTCCGCCTATTTGAGTTGTGTACGTAGAGCCTAATTGTTTAGTATCTTTTTCAACTAGTATTTTTGTAATTTGTTCAATTTTATTATCAATTTTTGGAGCTTCTTCATTTATAGTTTTGATTTGAGAGATGGCATCTTCTAGGACAATATCTTTAGTATCATTGATATTTTTGTTTAAAATACTTAAATCCATATTTTTTTTCATCATTTTATATTCTAATTTTTTTCTATTGTTTATTATAATTGGTTTTAAAATTTCATTTATTTTTTGAACAGATTTATCATCATCAGCACCAACTAAACTAATAACATAAAAACCTTTCCCTAATGACTTCTCAACATTATCACCCTTATCTGTTAGATTATTATCAACATATAAATTCTTAAAATTAGTCTCATTTTTATCAAAAATAGGCATTCCGTTGGCTAAAACATCGCCTTTAAATTCTGAAAAATCAATAATGTACTCTTTTTGATTATTATTAAAAGTGTGACCTACTTCAACTATTGCAGTTGTTTTAAGCCATTTTGTTGCCATAAAAGAATATGCAATTCCCAAAAGCATAAAACAAATCGTTACACCAATAATTTGAAATTTATAATCAAACAGTGTCTTAAAAACTTTACCTAAATCAATCTCATCGTTTTTAATTAAAATTTCTTCTTTATTCAAAATATTTTCCTAAAATCAAATTTAAATAGTTTATAATATCTACTCTTAAAATATATTTAAAATATATTTAAAAATTACAAATTATCTTTTATCTCATTTACAAACTTAATAAATTTATCCTCTATCTCGTTTTTTAAACCTTCATCTGTGCTTTCAAATCTTGCTACTAAAACTGGTGTTGTATTACTAGCCCTAAGTAACGCCCAAGCATTTTTAAAATGTACTCTAACGCCATCTATTTCTATGACTTCTAAAATTTCAGGCAAGCCAAGTTCGTTTAAATGCTCTTTAAAAACTTCAATTATTTTAAATTTATTTTCTTCATTTACTTCTATTTTTATCTCATCAGTGCTATAAATTTTAGGAAGTTTATCAAGCTCAGCTTCTAAATTTATACCATCTTTAATAAGTTCTAAAACCCTCATCATTGCATAAATCGCATCATCAAATCCAAAATATCTATTTTTAAAGAAAATATGCCCACTAACTTCAGCTCCAAGATCAAAATCACCATCTTTTAGTATTTTTTTAATATTACTATGACCGGTTTTACTCATAAAAGTTGTGCCAAATTTATTAATCTCTTCATAAATACTTTGTGAAAACTTAACCTCTCCAACAATTTTAGGATCTTTTAAATTAAGAGCAAAAAGATACGCTAATTCATCACCCTTTATATTTTTATTTTTAGTTAAAACTGCTATTCTGTCGCTATCACCGTCAAATCCAAAGCCTATCTCAAAACCATCATTTAATTTTTCTTTTAAATCTTTTAAATTTTCTTCCACGCTTGGATCTGGGTGATGATTTGGAAAATTTCCATCAGGCTTAGGATATAAAATTTCCATATTTAAATTTAAGTTTTCTTTTAATTTTTCTAAAACAATTCCCGCTGTTCCATTGCCTGCGTCACTTACTATTTTTAAATTTAAGTTTTTTAAATGCTCAAAACTTTTTGTTAAATACTCAATATATGGAGTTAAAACATCAAATTTATTGGTTTTAAAATTATCCTCTATTTTAATATCATTATCAATTACATTTTTAACTTTTGTTTTTAAAATTTGAAGATCTCTTCCAAAATAGCTATCCTTAAAAATTGTCACTTTAAATCCATTATAATTTTTAGGATTATGTGAACCTGTTATCATAACATTTGCATCAAAAAAATCTTTAAAAACACTAAAATATCCAACTGGAGTTGGAAGCATTCCTATATCAAAAATTTTAATTTCAGCTTTATTTAATCCACTTACTAGCCAATTAAAAAGACTATTTGCACTAAGTCTTGCATCATATCCTACACTTAGAGTTTTAACCCCCCTATTTTTCATCTCAAGCCCAAGTTCATAACCAATAGCCTTAACTGAAATTTCATTTAACTCAGTTTCAAAAATACCTCTTATATCATATTCTCTAAAAATATTTTCTATCATAAATTTCCTTTTTTATTTTTGGAATGAAAATTATATATAAAATTAATTAAAACTTGGTAAAGTTTCAATTTCTACTCTTGTAAAAGTGCATCAATAGGATTTAATTTACTAGCATTTTTTGCAGGCAAATATCCAAAAATAGTTCCTACTAAGCATGATGACATTAAAGCAATAATTGCTGGCATTGTGCTAAATTTCATATAAAAATTTCCGCTTATTGAGTTAAATAAATAACCAAAAGAATAAGCTGTTAATAATCCTATAATGCCTCCAATAATACATAAAATTATAGCCTCTATTAAAAACTGTATTAAAATATCGCTTTCTTTTGCTCCAATTGCCATTCTTATGCCAATTTCTTTTGTTCTTTCACTCACGCTTACTAGCATTATATTCATAACGCCAATTCCCCCAACTATCAATGAAATCAAAGCAATTGATGAAATTAAAAGCCTCATCGTAGCCATTGTGCTTTCAACTGTTTTTTTAATAGTATCTGAATTTCTTGTAAAAAAATCTTTTTTTCCATGCTTTTGAGTTAAGATAGAAACTATAGCCTCTTCTGCAAGCTGGGCATTTATATCATCTTTTACCTTTACTGTGATGCTGTGAATATGCCTATCACCTGTAATTTTGTTAATAACAGTTGAAAAAGGTGCGTAAAGTCTTAAGTTATCACTTCCACCAAATGCATTTTCATCTTCTTTTGCTATACCAATTATTTTAAGTGGTTTTTGATTAAAAAATATATTCTTTCCAAGTGGATCTTCATCTTTAAAAAATGAATTTTTTGTATTTTGATCTATGATAACAACTGAGCTTGAGTTTGCTATATCACTTACTTCAAAGCTTCTTCCAGTTCGAATTTCTATACCATTAACTGCTAGAGAATTTACCCCACCACCTCTTAAATTTGCATTTAAACTTAAATTTTTATAAGTTATCACACCACTTGTTGAAGTATTTGGCGTAGAATAATCTAAATAATTCTGCATTCCTAAAATTCTTGAGTCATCTACGCTTAAGCTTTTCACCTTTCCAGCTCTTAAATCACCAAAATTTTTTCCAGGATAGATATTTATCGTATTTGTTCCAATTGCTCTAATTGATGATAGAATTTTTTCTTGTGAACCCTCTCCAAGAGCTACAACACAAATAACAGATGCAATTCCTATAATAATTCCAAGCATTGTTAAAAAAGATCTTAATTTATGAGAAAAAATTGAACTTATAGCCATTTTTAAAGCTTCTAGAAATTTGTATCCAAAAGATGATTTATTTTTATTTTTGTCTAAATTTTGTATAGTAAATTTTTCATTTTTCTTAGTTTTGTCATTGATAATTTTTCCATCTTTTATCTCAATTATCCTATTTGCGTAATTTGCAACATTTTTATCATGCGTTACTAAAATTATTGTATGTCCATTTTTATGTAAATTTGACAAAATTTCCATAACCATGATGCCACTTTTACTATCCAAGGCTCCAGTTGGCTCATCAGCTAAAATAACTTCTCCTCCATTTATTAAAGCTCTTGCTATACTAACTCTTTGTTGCTGTCCCCCACTTAATTGGTTTGGTTTGCTATAGGCTTTTTCTTTTATATTAAGCTTATCAAGCAAGTTTAAGCCTTTTGTTTTTCTATCTTCTAAACCTTCATAAACACATGGCAAACAAACATTTTCAAGTGCAGTTAAATTTGAAATCAAATTATATCTTTGAAACACAAAACCAAATTTTTTTCTTCTAAGACTTGCTTTTTCATCGCTTGAAAACTTGCTTATGTCTTTATCATCAACATAGTATTTTCCACTACTTTGTGTATCTAAGCAGCCAATTATATTCATTAAAGTTGATTTTCCACTTCCACTTTGTCCAATTATGGCTACAAATTCACCCTTTTTAATCTCTAAATTTATATTATTTAAGACTCGGACTTTACCAAGATTAAAATTTTTATTAATATTTTCAAGTTTTAGCAAAACTACATCCTAGTATTTCTTCCGCCAGGGTGTGAAACTTTATGGTTTTTTCCAGTTTGATGGGCTTCGCTATTTAAAATAATATCATCGTTTTGACTAATGCCACTTTTAATTTCACTATAAAACCCATCGCTAATTCCAACTTTTACCTCTTTTTTAATTGGCTTTTCATCTTTTAAAATTTTTACAAAAAACTTATCACCCTCTTTTATAATTGCATTTTTTTGTAAATAAATTGCATCTTTTACCTCTTCTATAACTATTTCATTTTCAGTAGTCATGCCTATTTTTAAAAAATTATTGCTATTATCAACTAAGATTTTTGCATAGTAATAAACAGCTTCATTTTTTTGTGAGTTTTGCGTGTTTTTTACACCGTCACTTAAAGTTGTCATTGCAGGATCAATGCTTGAAATAATTCCATCAAATTTTTTATTTGGATCAGCTAAAATCGAATATCTTACTTTCATTCCAGTTTTTACTTTAGGCAGATCACCCTCAGCTATTTGCATATTTATCTCAAGTTTTGAAAGATCGGCTATTTGAACTATTAAAGGGGTTGTTTGATTTGCATTTACAGTTTGTCCTTCTTTTACAATTGTTGAGATCACAACACCATCAAGCGGAGATAAAATTTGTGTATAGCCTAAATTTGTCATAGCTGTATCAAGAGCAATTTGATTTTGCAAAACTCTAGCTTTTATTTGAGAAATTTGAGCTATTTTTAAAGCAACTAAATCATACGCATCATCCAAAGCTTCTTTTGAAGTTGCATTTTTTTTATAAAGAGTTTTTTGTCTTTTATATTTTGAGTTTAGGATTTTTAATGAAATTTCACTTGCGTTTAAATCAGCTAGTAAAATTTCATTTTCTGCTTTTAGCTTTCCAACTTCATTGCTTTGCTTAACAGAATCAATCTTGGCAATAGTCTCACCTTTTTTTACCATATCACCTGTTTTTACAAAAAGTTTTTGGATTTGCCCACTAACTTGAGCTCCAACATCTATTAAATTTTGTGCACTAACCTCGCCAGTTGCAACCACAACATTTGCAAAATCCCCTTTTGTTGGCTTAATAGTAAAATAATCAACCTCTTCTTTTTTATTAAAAAACTTAAAACAGGCTATAACAATAAGCAAAATTACTATAAAAAATATCCACTTTTTTTTCATAACTCTCTTTTCATATTTTATTTTATCATTATTTTAAAAAGATGATACTACTAAAATGTAAATAATATATAAAATTAACTGTTTTTTAGCCCATAATATTTCATTATTTTTTTATGAACGAGTAGCGAAAGATAGATTATACCACCACCAATTATAAGTTTTAAAATATCAGCTTTTGCTCCAAAAAATATTAAATTTACTAAAATTGCAGTTGGGATTAAAGCATTATTCATAATAGCCAAAACACCACTATCAACTTCGCAAGCTCCTTTGTTCCATAAGAAATATCCAACTGCACTAGCTCCTATACCAAGCCATAAAATAACTAAAATTTGAGTTAAGTTAAGAGCTGTTTTTGAACCATCTCCAAAAATCAAAAATGCTACAAAACAAGGTATTATGGCTCCTAAAAAGAAAAATCCAAAATTATGCATTTGGTCTTTAAGTCCCTTTTTTTCAAGTATAAATTTATAAGCACTCTGACCAAAACCAAAGCAAATATTTGCTCCTTGAATAAGTAAAAAACCTTTTAAAAATCCCTCATTTATATTTCCAAATTTAATTATAAAAGCTCCAAATACTGCAAGTCCAACGCTTAAAAGATAAAGTTTTCTAAATTTAAAACTAAATAAATCATAAAAAATAGTAACGTAAAAAGGAGTAAAAATAGTAAATAATGCAACTTCAACAACGCTTAAATATGAAAAACTTGCATAATAAAACAGATACATCACACCAATTTGAAAAGATCCTATAAATGCTGTTGTAAAAGCTAATTTAGGATTATTAAATCTCATAAATGGTAAAAAGCAAATTAATGCAACACTAACTCTTAAAAGTGCTAGAAAGGTGCTATCAACACCTTTTAAACAAACACCAATCAAACTAAAACTAAAAGCCCACATAATGGTAACAAAGATGAGTTTATTCATATTTTTCCCAAATTTAAAATTTTCGCATAATTATAAAAAGTTAAATTAAATAAAAACAAAAGACATAAAAATGTCTTAAAAATCATCTATCATAGACCAAAAAGGAGGGTTAAATGATCTCTTATGAAGTTAGTATAAAACAAGGCGATTTACTTGATGAAAAAGCTGATATTTTAGTAAATCCATCAAATACTCTAATGCTGCTTGGAAGCGGTGTTTCAAGGGCATTTTTTTGTAGATGTGGCGGTGGAGAGCTTGAATGTTTGATGCAAGAAAAGCTTAAAAATAGCTCTTTAAAACCAGGTGAAGTTGTAAAAACCATATCAAACAACGAAAATTTCACTCATATTTTTCACGCAGCTGTTTTAAACTATACATTTAAAAATCTGCCAAAATATCCAAATTTAGATGTTATTAACAATATTTTAAACAATATCGATAATAAAATTTTAAGATATGGCAAATTTGACATTAGGCTTGGAATTCCTCTCATTGAGTGCGGCATTGGCGGACTTAATAAAAAAGATGTGATAAATTTATATAAAAAACATTTTATTAAAAACAATAGTGCAAATATAAAGTGTAGAGTTGTGATATATGGATACACAAAAGAGGATTTTAATCTAATTTAAAAGATACTTTTTATTTTGCACTATTGCAATATGACTTATTTAAAAACTATAGACTGATATAGCCCAAAACCACACATGCAAAAACTCCAGCAGCAATAACTAAGAGCTGTGCTTTTCGCTCTTTTTTATTGGCAAAGAAGGTCATCATCAAACCAGAGAGATAAAAAAGCATCAAAGAAAAGCCAAAGCTTATCGATAAAATCCTAAAATACCAACTAGTTTTGTTTTTGTGAAGCATGATGATGTTGCCCAAAAAACTTCTTTTTGTAGTAGTTACAACAAGCTCATCTTTTGCCTGCTTGACGTTGATACTATAACTTGCAGTTCCCATAGTAAGCCCACCTTGCTTTTTGTCTTTTTTGAGCCCTACATCGCTTGGTATTTTTATATTTTGCTCTTTTAAAAATTGCAAAACCGCCTCTTGCTCCGCTCCTTTTTGCAAAACCAACTTTGTTTTATAGCTGTTTTTTGTAGCCATGAAGTCTTGATTGGCGCCAAAGATATAAGCAAGCCCACTAACTGCATAAAGCAAGGCAACTGGTAGAAAAAATAGACTCAAATAGATATGAAACCTACGGAAAAATTTGTATCTGTTCATAATGCACTCCTTTTATGATAATGAGAATTATAACATAATAATTAAATTTTTTATTGAAATTCGGATAGATAAAAGGATAATTTTAAAATGAAAGCTTAATAGTTGTATAAATTAAATTCTACTTTGTCCATCTTGCAAAAAGACATAAAAATGTCTTAAAAATCATCTATCATAGACCAAAAAGGAGGGTTAAATGATCTCTTATGAAGTTAGCATAAAGTGTGGTAATTTACTTGATGAAAAAGCTGATATTTTAGTAAATCCATCAAATACTCTAATGCTGCTTGGAAGCGGTGTTTCAAGAGCATTTTTTTGTAGATGTGGTGGTGAAGAGCTTGAATGTTTGATGCAAGAAAGGATTAAAAATAGCCCTTTAAAGCCAGGTGAAGTTATAAAAACCATATCAAATAATGAAAATTTCACTCATATTTTTCATGCAGCTGTTTTAAACTATACATTTAAAAATCTGCCAAAATATCCAAATTTAGATGTTATTAAAAATATTCTAAACAATATTGATAATGAAATTTTAAGATATGGCAAATTTGACATTAAGCTTGGAATTCCTCTCATTGGATGTGGTATTGGCGGGCTTAATAAAAAAGAGGTGATAAATTTGTATAAAAAACATTTTATTAAAAACAATAGTGCAAATATAAAGTGCAAAGTTGTGATATATGGATATACAAAAGAGGATTTTAATCTAATAAATGAAATTTTTAAAAAGGATATATGATGCAAAATTTAGCTAAATTTCGTTCTATTTCAGATATGCATGAGTGGGCAAAAGCAAATAATGCTCTAAATTTCAGAACTTATAAAGAAATTTATGAGTTAAAAATAAAAATTTATGATGAGATTGTAAAAAATGATGTAAGTCATTTAGTAAGTCTTGATGGGCTTTTTGATGATGAAAAGTTGGTGGAGTTTATAAATCCTAAAATGATCTTGTTTTTATCTATCTCTATACCAATAACACTTGCACATCTAAGAATAGAATATGCACATAATGAAAACTGGAGAGAGGAGATGAATGATGAAAATCGTAAAAAATCTTACAATACAAATGATCTATATGATGATTATTTTGATTTAAAAGAGCAGTATAAATTTATAAATTTAACTCCTAGAGTTCCTAAAAATCCAAAAGATTTTAGAAATGGAAATATTGTAGCAAAACATGGAGCATATCAAACAGATCTTCATTGGCTATGTCAAAAAGAGATAGGACTTCTTGCTGAAATGCTAAAAGAAAGTAGATACTTAGTCTCACAAGTGTGCCAAATGAGCTCTAATATAACTTTACAAATTTTACAAAGAAGGTTGGAGTCTGATTTTTTAAAGTATTTGGAGAGGTGAAATTTAGTCTATCCTAGAAAAACTAGGATAGATTATTGTTAGTTGTTATTTTCTAAATCTTTAAATAATAATTTTTTCATCTCATCACCGTGATTTTTTGCCTTTTCAAAATCCCACGGATCTTCGATGCTAACACTATCTAAAGCTAGTATCATTTTTAAGCTTTGAGCTCTTTGTTTGCCATTTATCCAGTCTTGTATGTCTACTTTTTTCTTAACAACAATTTGTCCGCTCAAAGATGAATTTTTACCACCAGAAATTAAAGCTAAATTTCCAAAATTATGTATTGCATCTTCATTAAAACCATTTTCGTTGCGTTTACTTTGTGGCTGTATATGTTCAATTGAATTTAGTCTTGTTAAATAATATCTCTCTTTTACGATTTGATATCTATCACCTTTAAAATAGTTATCAAAATTTTTCCACAAAAGATAATCAAGCTTGTAGAAAAAATAGTGAGGCGTGCCAGTTCCATTATCTAATAAATCTTCTGGAGTTTTATTGTCTATCAAAGCTTTCATTCTTTCTTTGTCTATTTCTTCCAATTTACCAATATGTTCGTTTACATCACCCAAAGTTTCGCACTCTTTTAGATATTCTACTAGCCACTCATTGCTGCTTTGAACTTCAAATAAAAGTTGTATCATTAATAATTTTTTATCACCAAATTTTTGGATATATTTGTTTTCTAAATCTCGTTTAAAAACATATTTATCAAAAAGCTTTCTATATTGCTCAAGTTTGGTAATAAAATTCTCATTTAAATTTGTATCAAAAATGTGTTGTTTGAAATTTTTTATCAAATTTTCAGGGTCAAGTGGCATTTTTTCATTTAAAATTTTAGCCACAATTGCCAAAAACTCTTCAAAAGTAACTATACTTTTTACTTCTAAAACCTCACTATTATCTGGGCTATTCTCTTTACTTTCTTTTTTATCTGTGACAAGATTATCTAAAATATCATTTATTGAGGCTTGCTCAATTGAGCTAATACTATTTAGATTTTTATCATAATAATGCTCCATATCTTCGCATTTTTCCCAAATTTTTGCTAAATTTTCTCTTTTGCACTTATCGGCTTTATTTAAAAACAGAGCTTTTAAAATATCACTTTTTCTAAGTTGCATTTTATTTAAATTTATAGCTTCAAAATAGTGTTTTTCATCCATATTTTCATCTAATGTAGTCATTGTAAAATAAACTTTTTTAAGCATTTTTTGTATTTTATTACTATCTTGTCTATATATAAATTTGCAAATTTCGTTTAAACTTTGCATTTTAAAATTTGGATTTTTAAAATCAATATTTTTTAAATTTTCATTATCCTCATCATCTACCAAATATCCAATTTTATAAAACTCCAAGTCAGTAAATTTAGCTAGCAAATACAGAGTCATAAGACGTTGCTGTCCATCTATTAGCATAAGTGTGCCATCTTTTTGCTCTTTAACAACAATATTTCCTATATAGTAAGAACTTTCATCATCTAAATTTGAAACATCATTTTCATCTAAAGAGTCTCCTAAAGCATCATTTATCAAATTTTCAACATCTTCCTCATCCCAAGAATAGTCTCTTTGAAAAAATGGTATTTTAAAGCTAAAATTTTGTGTTTTTAACTCATCTAAATTATATTTTTCTATTAATTTACTCATTTTTTATCCTTTTATTTTAATTATTAATTTGTATTTTTCCAAAAGAGATTTTTTCAATTTTATTTTTTAATTTCTCATTTAAAACATAGCTGACGCCTTTATCATAATCTCTATTTTCACCATCATTAGGAAAATTAAATTTCAAATCATTTTCCAATCTTTCAATTAGATAAAAACTATAATCGCTACTTAAAATTTTATTAAAAATATCTTTTGTGTTTTTCTTTAAATAAAGACTATCATATCTAACAGACATCAAGTCATCACTTGATTTTATAGATAATGTAGCAAATAAATAGATAAAAACATTCTCATAAAATTTTTCAAAATTTTCATCAAAGCCAAATTTATCCACATAAACAAGTAAAAGCATTATCATTGCTTGATTTAAAAGCCATTTCTTATAAATATAAGATTTTGGTTGTATGATTTCATAAATACGAGCATATTTAAAAGCGTAATTAAAAAACATCATTCCACCAACTATGTTTGAACTAAATTTAAAATCTCGTAAATTTAAATTTTCACCTTTTATCTGGGTTTTAAACTCATTCAAAACCGAGTTGTCATAATTTATCCAAACACCAAAATAAAAATTCCTATCATCAAACATTGACCTTAAAATAAATAGATCGTTTATAACACATTTTAATAAAGAATTTGAATCATACCACTCAAAATTATAACTATACTTTTTCCACTCCTTTGCAATCTGCTTTTGTATGGAAATATCCATATCGCCCAAATGCATAAAATGGTGATTTTTTAGCAAATCAACATCATCAAGCTTTTTACCACGAGAATTTTGAGTATCAAAAAACTTAAAAGCCTCATCTAGGTCCTTAGTTTTTATATAGGTCACCACTAGGTTATTTAAGATAAATTCTATAAGATCACCTTTTCTATCAAAATTTGAAAAATAGCTTTTTATAAAACTATAATTTCTTTTTAAAGCCTCGTTTGAGTTTATATTTATCTCTTTTTCTAGATTGCCCAAACTTTTTAATATAAAAGCTATTGTAGTAAGGCGTTGTTGCCCATCAATGATATTTAATTCATCATTTTCTTTGAGCAAACTTTTTAATATCAAAGCTACTGTAGTAAGGCGTTGCTGCCCATCAACGATATTTAATTCATCATTTTCCTCATGCAAAATTATATTTCCTAAAAGATATTTATTATTCTTGCTTTTTTTAAAGCTATTTTTTATATCTTCACAAAGATATTTTACATTTTCAAGTTTCCATTTATATGGTCTTTGATAAAATGGAATTTTTATATTTTTACTATAAATATCTTCCATACTTATTTCGCCTATGTTATTTAAGATATTATTCATCCCGCTCTCCTTAAATTTCAAATTTATCTGTAATTATACATTTTTAAAGTTAGTTTTTAATGAACATCTCTGTTTTAGGAGGTCAAAATACTCATCTGCGCTATTTACATCTAAAAATTTCATACTTCTTTTTACTGATTCAAAATCGCCAATTGTTATATTGCTTAGCTCTAAAAATGAGTTTAAAAGCTCCTCTTTTGGCTTAAAGCCTAAATTTTCACATCTATTTTGAAATATATCTTTAGCTTGCATGAAATTTAAAGGCTTTAACTCCACCATAAAATCAAATCTTCTTAAAACCGCGCTGTCTATTAGCTCAAATAAGTTTGAAGTTGATATAAAAATGCCATCAAAACTTTGCATTGAGGTTATAAACTCATTTACCATAGTTAGTTCCCAGCTTTTAGTAGCTTTGTTTCTACTAAATAAAAAGCCCTCTATCTCATCGATTAGTAAAATCGCATCTTTTTGTTTAGCCAATAAAAAAGCATTTTTTATATTTTTTTCACTCTCGCCGATATAAGGTGACAACAGATCACTTCCAGTCTTTATAATAAGCTCTTTTTTAAGCTTATCAGCCAAATAAAAAGCATAGGCACTTTTGCCACTTCCGCTTACGCCATAAAGACAAATTCTTACATCATTTTTTACTTTATTGGCTAGGTTTTCAAGATCATAATCAGAGTTTAAAAGTGAAATATCATACTCTTTTGGAGTGTATTTTATCTCTTTTTTAAACTCCATGCCGCCATACCCAAAGGCATTGAGAGTATTGTTTGCAAGAAGCTTAAACTCATTTGAAGCATCTTTTAAATTTAGAGTTTCTATGACTTTGCCAACCTTAGCAATAGTGGCTGGTTGTAGATCGGGTGAGCTGCTAAAAAGCTCTTTTGTTTCATCATCTACTAAATTTTTGGAGTATTTATTGATGATTTTAAGTTTTTGGTTTTTAGGGATATCTTTAAACTCCATTATGAAGTCAAATCTCCTCAAAATCGCCTCATCTATACATCCAACATCATTTGTGATATAAATAACAACTCTTTTATTGTTTTCAAGAGCGTAGTTTACAAAAGCTTTATTGTCTTGTTTGTCGCGAGAGTTGAGATTAAAAATATCCTCAGCCTCATCATAGATAAAAATTGTATCTTTACTAACGAAATTTGATATAAAATCTATACTTGATATCCTTGACATAGAATAAAGAATATTATAATCATCAAAATATGATTTTATGCCAAGCCCTAAAACATTGCATTTGTTTGCTATTAGTGAGCAAATTTCACTTTTCCCAACACCTGGCTTTCCATAAAACAAAATATTAACGCCTTTAAGCTCATTTTCAATAGAGTATTTTAAATACGGAATTAAGATATCTAAATCTTGCTTTATATGGTCAAAATCACTAAATTTAAGATTGCTGGAAGATAACTCATAAGTGTAGTATTTGATAAACTTATATATGCCATTTTCAACAAGTAGATATTTTAAAAAATCATCCTTTGTATCGATTATATTTGCACGGTACCCAGAACCACCATAAAGTTTTACCATATATCTAAAAGAATTTTTTAATTCAAATGCTTCTTTTATATTTTCTATTGACTCGTTTAATATCCTAGAAAAAAAGGTATAAATTTCTAACTCGCTTTTATAAGATGATGTCATTTGATCTAATATATAAGAATTATAATTTAACACAACAGCACCCATTCTAATAATACTTACTTGTGTGTTTGTAAGACTTAAGGTATTTTGCAAGAAATTTAGATTTTTCTCCAAAATATCATCTTCATCTATCTTAAACTCTTTTTCATAAATATCAAGTTTTTCTTTTAGTTTGTTTAATATCAGAGGAATTTGATCTTTTTCAAGCTTTATATTTTTATCCAAATACTCATATAAAACAGCCACTCTACCATCCATGAGTTTTAAAATAGTATCCAAATGAACAGCTACTCTAAGTTCCATTAATCTTATAATCTTTTGATAATAACTCATAAAGCCCTCCTTGATAAATTTATGATAAAATTATAGAGCTTTTCAAAGACATTTTTTTGTCATCATCTTAAAAAGGATAAAAATGGCAACGCAAGCAACTTTAGAAAAAGTAGCAAAAATTTATGAACTACTTACAAAATCTCCAGTTAGTGAAGACTATTTATGTAAAACCTTCAATAAAGATAAAAGAACTATCGCAAGATATATAAAAATTTTAAAAGATGATGGAATAAATATAAAGCTATACAATAAAATTTATAGCATAACAGATCTAAAAAAAGATGAAAGTGATGTTGTTTTTAGCCTTGTAAAAAACTTCACCCAAAATCAAGGGTATGAAATTTATCAAAAATCAAAAGGTCTATTTAAAGAGATCAATAAAGAGTATAAAGATGCTTTTTTCATACAGCTAAAAAACGAAAATTTAGATAGTAACGACCTGGAGTTTTTTAAAAGCTTGGCCTCTGCTATTGAGAATAAAGAGATGATAAATTTTACTTACAATGACTATAAATTCAAAGTCAAACCACTTAAAATTGCAAATTTTGATGGTTTTTGGTATCTGCTTTGTTTGGATACAAATAAAGATGATAAATTTAAAAAGTTTCATCTAAAAAGTATAAAAAACTTAACTATTTTAAATGAAAGATTTACAAATACAAAAGATATCGAGGCAAAACTTAAAAATGCCAACTCAATCTGGTTTGATATAGATAGCCAAGGTTTTATAGTTGAGCTTTTGGTTGATAACTCTATTTTAAAATTTTTAGAAAGAATTCCACTAAAAACGCAAGCAATAATCCACAAGCAAGATGAGAGCGAAGTACATTTAAAAGTCTCAAACTACTATGAAATCATGCCATTTATCTTACAATTTATCCCACTTATCAAAGTCATTGCCCCAAATGATCTAAATGAATATTTAAAAAACTTACTAAGTGAGTATTTAAAGTCAATTTAGATCCAAAATAGAACTTATTAAATTAATCTTTTATATAAATTAAGGTAAAATAGCCAAATTATATGATTTTAAAAGGTTGATAAATGAGTGAGATTTCAGTTGTGATTTTAGCTGCTGGTTTTGGAACTAGAATGAAATCAAACAAAGCAAAAGTACTTTTTGAACTATCTGGAAAGCCTATGATTTGTCATATATTGCAAAAGGCTTATGAATTAAGTAATGATGTAAGTGTAATATTAAATTATCAATTTGATGAAGTTAAAAAAGTAGTTTTAGACAGCTTTCCAAATACAAAAATTTATAAACAAGATGTTGAAAATTTCCCTGGAACTGCTGGAGCGCTAAAAGATGTTAAGCTAAATTCAAAAAAAACTATTATTTTATGTGGTGATATGCCTTTAATAAAACTTGATGATATAAAAAAGCTTGCTAGTTTTAAAAGTGATGCTGCACTAAGCGTGTTTAGGGCAAAAAACCCAAAAGGCTATGGACGAGTTATAACAAATTCTAATAATGAAATTCTAAAAATAGTTGAAGAAAAAGATGCAAATGAGAATGAAAAAAGCATAAATTTAGTAAATGCAGGATGCTATGCTTTTAAAAGTGAAGTTTTAGCTAAAATTTTACCACTTATAAAAAATAATAACGCTCAAAATGAATACTATCTAACAGACAGCATAGAAATAACTAAAAGTATGAATTTAACTTGCCAAGCTATTGAGGTTGATGAGAAAAATTTTATGGGAATAAATGATAAATTTGCTTTAAGTATTGCAGAGGAGATAATGCAAGATAACATAAAAGAAAATTTGATGAAAAGTGGTGTTAAGATGAGACTTCCAAAAACTATTTACATAGATTGCCAAGCGAAATTTCAAGGAGAATGTGAGCTTGAAGAAAATGTAAGTATAATAGGAAAATGTGAGATAAAAGACAGTATTATAAAAAGTGGAAGCGTTATAGAAAGCTCTAAAATTGATAGCTCTGATATTGGACCACTTGCACATATTCGTCCAAAATGTAATATAAAAAACTCTCATATTGGAAATTTCGTAGAGCTTAAAAATGCAAAAGTCAATGATATAAAAGCCGGGCATTTAAGCTATTTAGGTGATTGCGAAATTGATAGTGGCACAAATATCGGTTGTGGAACTATAACTTGTAATTATGATGGAAAAAATAAATTTAAAACTATAATTGGAAAAAATGTGTTTGTAGGAAGCGATACACAATTAGTTGCACCTGTAAATATCGCTGATGATGTGATAATTGCTGCTGGCTCAACTGTTACAAAAGATGCTAAAAGCGGGGATTTAGTAATAAATCGAGTAAAACAAACTAATAAAAGTGGATTTTACTATAAATTTTTTGGAGATAAAAAATGATATTAAAAGATAAAAAAATACTTCTTGGAGTTTGTGGAAGCATAAGTTTTTATAAGGCTTTTGAAATTTTATCAAGTTTAAAAAAACTTGGTGCTGATGTTTATGTAATGCTAAGTGATGGGGCTTTAAAATTTGTAAATTACGAGGCATTTGAAGCATTAAGCAATCATAAAGTATTATGCACTAAAACTGAAAATTGGCAAGAGGGAATAAACCACATTGAGTATTCTAAAATGGATCTTATAGTTTTAGCACCAGCTAGTGTAAATTCTATAAATAAACTAGCTCATGGCTTTTGTGATAATATTTTCATTGAAACACTAATAGCCTCAAAAGCTCCTATTATCATAGCTCCAGCTGCAAATACAAATATGCTTGAAAATGAAATAACAAAAGATTCTATAAAAACATTAAAAGAAAAAGGTGTTAAATTTATTGAGCCAGTCACCAAAACTTTAGCTTGTGGAGATGTTGGAAAAGGAGCTCTTGCAGAAATTGAAAGTATTATAAATGGTATAAAAAAAGAGTTTTTAAAAGATGATTTTTATGTTGGAAGAACAGTTATTATTACAGGCGGATCAACAAGTGAAAAAATAGATGATGTAAGAGTAATAACAAATCTATCAAGTGGAAAAACTAGCAAAGCTTTAGCTGATGCTTTTTACTTGCTTGGAGCAAATGTTGTTTTTATAAGTAGCTATGACTATAATGTGCCATACAAGCTACTTAAATTTGATAGCTCTTTTGGGCTTCAAAGTGCTCTTCTAACACAGAAAATGAATGCTGGAGATATCGTGCTAATGACAGCTGCTGTAAGTGATTTTATCCCAAATAAAGTAAAAGGTAAAATAAGCAAAGATGATGTTGATGGTGTTTTAACTCTAAATTTTAGAAAAAACGAAGATATCATTTCTAAAGTCACAACTCCAGGGGTTAAAAAAATAGGATTTAAACTTGAAGTAAAACAAAACTCATCAGTTGATTTGGCAAAACAAGCATTAAAAGATAAAGGACTTGATGCAATTTGTCTAAATGTACTAAATGATGTTTTAACTTTTGGTAGTGAAAATACAAAGATAAGATTTATAACAAAAGATGAAAACATTGAAACTATTGAAGGTTCAAAACAAAATGTTGCATTTAAATTAGCCGAACTTATAAAAAGACTCTTTAATGAATAAACTAAATCACCTTGCCATTATAATGGATGGAAATGGTAGATGGGCAAAAAAAAGAGGATTTATTCGAACAAAAGGTCATGATAGTGGTGCAAATGTGGTTGAAAATGTGGCTAAATTTTGTATAGATAAAGATATAAAAAATCTAACTTTGTATGCTTTTAGCACTGAAAACTGGGCTAGACCAAAAAGTGAAGTTGAGTATTTAATTAAGCTTTTTAAAGAATTTTTAATAAAAAAAGAGGAAATTTTCATAAAAAATGAGATTAAATTTGAAACAATTGGTAATCTAAATAAATTTGATGATGAACTTTTAAATTTAATCGCAAACATAAAAGAAAAAACTACTATTTTTAATAAATTAACTTTAACCTTAGCTGTAAATTATGGCTCAAAAGATGAGATAGTAAGAGCGGTTAAAAAGCTAATATCAAAAGGTGATGAAATAAGTGAAGCAACAATTAGCCAAAATCTTGATACAGCAAAAATAGGTAATGTTGATTTGCTAATTCGAACAGGCGGAGAACAAAGACTATCAAATTTTCTACTATGGCAAGCAAGCTATGCTGAGCTATTTTTTACTCCTACTTTGTGGCCTGATTTTTCATATAATGAGCTTGAAAAAATAGTAGAAAAATACACAAAAATTCATAGAAAATTTGGAGGACTATAATGATAATTTTATCAATTTTTTATTTTATAATTGGCATTTGTGTAGCGTCTTTTAGCAATGTATTAATTTATAGGCTTCCAAAAAATGAAAGTATAAATTTTCCAGCATCACACTGTCAAAATTGTAAAACTCCCTTAAAATGGTACCATAATATTCCACTTTTTTCTTGGATTTTTTTAGGTGGAAAATGTGCATTTTGCAAAAGTAAAATAAGTCCTCAATATCCACTAATAGAGCTTATGGGTGGAGTTTTTATGCTAATTGCTTTACATAAAGAGTTTGAATTTAGTGGCTTTAATTTTTCACAAAGTGAATATCTTATGCTTTTTAAAGCCTTGATGATAGGATTATTATTTATAATTTTACTTGCTTCAAGTGTGGTTGATTTCCGCTACACTGCCGTTCCTGATGCTCTTTTAAACTCATCTGTAGTTATTTCCTTGCTTTATTCATTTAGTTTTGATGGAGTTAAAAACGCTTTAATTTTTGCAGCAATATTTTACGCAATAAGATTTATTTTAAGCAAGCTTAAAAAAATGGAAGCTATGGGACTAGCTGATATTTACCTATTTGCTTGTATGGGTGCAGTTTTAGGTCTAAATTTAGGATTTTTTGCTATATTTATAGGTGCAATTTTAACTTTGCCATTTTATGCAGCAGTAAGGCAAAAAGACTATGAAATGCCATTTTTTCCATTTTTATCAATAGGACTTTTTGTGGTTTATTGCTTTGATGCTTACTCTTTAAAGTTTTTAAATTTTGTAATGTATGTATAAATGGATAAAACGAGCTCAGTATGAATAAAATAAATAGATATTTACTATCAAATTTTATAAGTAGTTTTGCCTCACTTTTTAGTGTTTTATTTTTAATAATGTCGATTGTCTTTTTTATACAAATTGCAAAAATTACTTCTTTTATAGAGATAAATAGTTCTGAACTTTTTAAATTATATTTGTTTATGCTACCTAGAATTTTAATTTTTACAACACCAATTGCCTTTTTTGTTGCTCTAGCGGTTTCTCTTTTTAGGCTTTCAAGGGAAAATGAGAGTATTGTGATATTTACTTTTGGCTATCCATCTAAAAAAATAGCTAGATTTTTTCTGTTTCTTTCAACTATTTTATCCATAATTTTACTTTTTACTTCGCTTATAATGATGCCTTATGCAGAAAATTTAAAAGATAATTTTGTTGATTATAAAAAAACACAAGCAACTTTAAACCTAAAATCAAGCGAACTTGGACAAAAATTTGGTGAATGGCTTATTTTTATACAAAGTGATGAAAAACTTGATAAAAATACAATTTATAATGATTTAATAATGTATGCTCCAAAAAAAGGTAGTGAAAAAGAAAAAATTATCTTAGCTAAAAAAGGCGAGTTTAAAAGCGAAGATAGTGTTTTTAAAATGATTTTAAGCAACGGACTTATCTATACAGTTGATAAAAATATTCATATAACTTCATTTAAAAATATGATAATTCGCTCAAATCCAACAGGCCAGATAAGAGATACAAACTCAATAATTAATTATTGGATGAGTGCAAAAACCGATAAAAAAAGAGCAAAAGATTTAAGTATTTACACACTTGTTTCGCTATTTCCATTAGCTAGTGTTTTATTTGCGATAAGCCTTGGAATTGTTACTTATAGATATGAAAAAGGGTTTGTTTATGTTGGAGTTTTTGGAGTTTTATTTATCTATTTTGCAAGCATTATGCTTTTAGCAAAAAAGCCATTTATTGCAATTCCTGTTGTTTTTAGTCTATTTTTCATAACCTCATTATTTGCTTTTTATCAAAAAATATCTAAAAAATACTGATGAAAATAAAATTAATATACTCTTATAATGGTTCAAATTTTAGTGGCTCGCAGTCTCAACCACATAAAAACTCAGTTGAGGATAGATTAAAAATTGCACTTTTTAGGGTAGGAATATTTGAAAAGCTTACAACTGCTTCAAGAACAGATAAAGGAGTTCACGCACTAAATCAAGTAAGCACTACAAATTGTGGGGAATTTTGGGATTTAAACAAACTAAAAGAGCAGCTAAATCGCCACGCAAGACCTCTTATAAATATAAAAAAAATTGAAAAAGCATCTAGTGAATTTCACCCAAGATTTAGTGCTAAAAAAAGAAGTTATAGGTATATTTTAAATCATTCAAATTTTAGTCCTTTTTTAGAAAATTTATGCCTTTTTTATGATGAAATTGATATAGAAAAACTTAATTTAAGTCTTAGTAAATTTATCGGAAAACATGATTTTAAAGAGTTTATGAAAACAGGAAGTGATATAAAAGATAGCATTAGAGAGATTTATAAAGCTTATGCGTTTTCATATAAAAATCTTACGATTATCAAATTTCAAGCAAATGGCTTTTTAAGATCACAAGTTCGTTTAATGGTAGCAAATGCCCTAAAAGAGCAAATTTCAAACCAAAAATTTAGCTTAGAAAAGCCAATTACACGAATTCCAGCCTCGCCAAACGCTCTTTATTTAGAAAGAATTTTTTATTGAAATTTATGAATTTGCAAATTTAATTATCTCTTTTGCAAGCTCTTCAGTAGCATCTACAAATTTAAATTCATTTGGTACAAATGGTAAAAATAATGGTATCTCAGTGCAAGCAGCTATAAATATATCAGCATCAATCTTAGACATAGTTTCAATAAAAAAGTCTTTTTTTTCTTCTATTTTTCCAGCTTTTACACCCTCATAAATGCACTTCATAATGTCATTTTCTATCTCTTTGCCAAACTCAACACTTTCAAAACCATATTTTTCTAAATTTTTATCATAAATTTTACTTTTTCTTGTAGTTATTGTTCCTACAACAGCCACTTTTTTAGCATTTTTATAATTTTTACTTATATTTTCAACGGTTATATTTGGCATATCTAAAAATTTCATTTTTGTTTCAGTTATAAGTTTTGGTGCAAAATAATGAGCAGTATTACACGCCATGCAAAATGCATCACAACCTGAATTTTCAAGTCTTTTAACACTATCAAGCAAATAAGGAAATGGGTCTTTTCCGTCTCCATAAATATAGTTTGTTCTATCAGGAATTTTTGCATTATTGTCAATTGTCAATAAAATATGATCTTGGTCGCATTTTGCAGGAGTTAATTTTACTATTTTCATATAAAGATCTGCACTTGCCATAGATCCCATTCCACCAATTATCCCAACTCTTTTCATAAATTTTTTCCTTTTAATTTTTGTAAGTTGAAATTATACTATCAAAATACTTAAAAATATAAAAAACTAACTAAATTTATAAATTTAACTTTAAAAATAAAATCTAATTTAATCAAATTAAAATCTATTTTTTAAACTCTTTTAAAAGATCAGCTACTAAAAAAGCAAGTTCTAAGGATTGATTTGCATTTAGTCTTGGATCGCACTGAGTTTCATATCTTTTGGCTAAGGTTTCTTCTTTTACATTAAAAAATCCACCAGTACATTCAGTTACATCATCACCACTCATTTCAAGATGAATTCCACCAGGATATGTTCCTTCACTTTTATGAATTTCAAAAAAGCTTTTTACCTCTTTAAGTATTTTATCAAAAGCCCTTGTTTTGTAATTATTTGTTGTTTTAAAAGTATTTCCATGCATTGGATCACTGCTCCAAAGTACTATTTTACCCTCACTTTTTACAGCTTTTAAAAGTTTTGGTAAATTACTTTCTATTTTATCAGCACCCATTCTAACAATTAAATTTAATCTTCCTGCTTCATTTTCTGGATTAAGCTTTTCACAAAGTCCTAAAATCTCATCTGGTGTTGCAGTAGGTCCAACTTTTACACCAACTGGATTTTTAACTCCGCTTAAAAAATTTACATGGGCTTCATTAAGTCCTCTAGTTCTCTCACCTATCCAAAGCATGTGAGCTGAACAATCATACCAATCACCACTTGTGCTATCTATTCTAGTTAATGCCTCTTCATAAGGCAAAAGCAAGGCTTCATGGGAAGTATAAAATCTGGTCTCATTTATGGCTTGAGCTTCTGGGTCTATACCACAAGCTTCCATAAAATCTAGTGCTCTTGTAATTTCATTTACCAAATTTGAAAATTTAGTCTCAATTTCAGCTGCTTTTGCAAAACCCAAATTCCATCTATGAATTTCGTGTAAATTTGCTAGTCCACCTCTAGCAAAAGCTCTAAGTAAGTTTAATGTTGTAGCGCTTTGATAATATGCTTGAATTAGCTTTCCTGGCTTTGGTTCCCTTGCTTCTTTGGTAAATTCTAAATCATTTACAATATCGCCTCTATAGCTTGGAAGCTTTACTCCATTAATCTCTTCAAAATCACTACTTCTTGGTTTTGCAAACTGTCCTGCAATACGCCCTACTTTGACAATTGGAAAACTCCCTGCAAATGTTAAAACAGCCGACATTTGTAAAATTACCTTAAACATATTTTTTATATTATCAGCTCTATAGTTTGCAAAACTCTCAGCACAATCTCCGCCTTGAAGCAAAAAGCTTTTTCCTAAACTAGCACTTGCAAGTTCTTTTTTAAGACTTCTTACCTCTCCTGCAAAAACAAGTGGAGGAAGTGTTGCTAAGCGAATTTCGGTATTTTTAAGTTCATCTAAATTACTATAAATAGGCTGCTGTTTAATAGGTAAACTCCGCCAACTATCTTTATTCCATTTCATATTTTTCCTCACTTAAAATTTATAAATTTATCCATTTTATCTTAAAAACCTAAATTCAAAGTTGATTTTAAAGAAAAAATTATAAAATAATGATAAATTTTAAACTTTATTTCGGAGAGTTAATGAAAACAGAGACTAATATAGGTTTTATTGCAGGAATTTCTACATTTGTTATGTGGGGTCTTTTTCCTTTATATTTCAAGCTTTTACAAAATATAAGTGCAGTAGAAATTTTAGCCCATAGAATATTTTGGTCTTTTGTTTTTGTATTTTTTTTTATACTTTTTTCAAAGAAAATTAGCAGTTTAAAAAGATATATATTAAATAAAAAAGTAGTTCTAACACTAACTATTAGTGGAATTTTTGTTAGTCTTAACTGGGGAATTTACATATATGCAGTAAATTCTAATCAAGTTCTAGAAGCAAGTTTAGGGTATTTTATCAACCCTTTAATGTATATAATTTTAGGTATGATTTTTTTTAAAGAAATTCCTTCAAATTTAGGTAAAATTGCAATTTTTATAGTATTTTTAGCTATTTTTATTCAAGTTGTCACACTTGGAAAATTACCATTGATATCGATATTATTACCAACTTTATTTGCACTTTATGGCTTAATCAAAAAAAAATTAATGGTTCCGTCTTTAGAGGGGCTTTTTATTGAGACATTTTTTCTTTCAATTTTAGCATTTTGCTATATTTTATTTATGCAAAATAACGCAACTGGACACTTTAATTTTGGCAAAACGGGATTTCTTTTGGCACTTTCAGGTTGCGTGACAGTTTTACCACTTATAACATTTAATATTGCTGCAGTAAGATTGAGATTTTCAACCATAGGCTTTTTACAATATATTTCGCCAACAATGACGACAATGCTTGCTATTTTTTTATATAAAGAAGATTTTAGCATCTATAAGCTAATAAGCTTTGCTTTAATTTGGTTAAGTATTGCTCTAATTACAATAGATGGCTATAAAAACAATAAAACATTGGAAGAAAAGTGAAAAATTTAGGTCTTATTTTAGGAGTTGCTTCGTTTTTTATGTGGGGAGCTTTTCCTGTTTATTTTAAGTATTTATCACACATTTCACCATTTGAAATTTTAGCAAACAGAATACTTTGGTCTTTTATATTTGTCTTTTTTGTACTTTTATTTTGTAAAAAACTAGGAAACTTAAAAAGATATCTGCTTGATAAAAAACTATTTTTAAAATTAAGCGTTTGTGGAATTTTAGTAAGCCTAAATTGGGGAATTTATGTCTATGCAATAACTATAAATAGGGTTTTAGATGCGAGCTTGGGACAATTTATAAATCCTTTAATGTATATGTTTTTAGGAATTGTCTTTTTTAAAGAAAAACCATCGAAATTAGAATTTACAGCTATATTTTTAGGGTTTTTAGCCATAATGATACAAGTAATTGAGCTTGGAAGTTTTCCATATATTGCTTGCTTTTTATCACTTAGCTTTACAATTTATGGACTTTTAAAGAAAAAAATGAACATCCCATCACTAGAGGGACTTTTTATAGAAACATTTGTTGTTGCGATAATTTCTTTTTTCTATATAAGCATAACTCCTTCAAATTTAAATTTTGATTTAACTGGACTTTTGCTTTTAGGATGTGGTATAGTAACACTAGTTCCTATGATCACATTTAACTATGCAACCCTTATTTTAAAGCTTTCAACTATTGGATTTTTACAATACATAACACCAATTTGTACTGTAATTTTTGGTGTAGTTTTATTTAATGAACATTTTAGTATTTATAAATTTATAAGTTTTGGGCTGATTTGGATCGCACTAATAATGATAACCTATGATGGGTATAAAAGGAGAGAAAATGTTTAATGTTGAGCTTATGCTTGTAGTTGCGTTAGTGGTTGGATTTATAATATATAAAGAAATTTCAAAAGTAACTTCAAATATAGATATTTCCGAAAAAAACCCTGATATGAGTAAATATTCTAAATTTTGTGATTTTATAGATGATGAAATAACCTCGGTTAAAAACTCACTTATGCTTGAAAATATAAAATTAAAAAATGAAGATTTAAAAGATGAATTTTTAGATAAAGTCAGCACTCTTAGTAAGGAACTTGTTTTTTTACAAAATATGAGTTCAAGCAACAAAAATGCAAAAAATTGGGAAAAAAGACTATTTGATTTTTTGAATAAATTTGAGAGTTTAAATGATGAATATTTGCAAAACTCACAAAGCTTAAATGATGAAATAAGACAAAGACTAGCTAATAAATTTAGGAATTTGTAAAAAACTTTTTTAAAAAAATTATTTTTTATTATAAATCTTTTTTGAGAGTACAAAGAAGTCTAATTATAGCTCCTGTTTGATACATTAAATATTCTAAGGATTTTAAGTTGGCATCATATATTTGATTTGGTTCTTTTTTATTTGTTTTATGTTTGGCATAATTATTCATAAATTTTGCATACATATCTAATACATTCACAAAATTATTTGAAATTTCTTTTGGAATTCCTTGTTCATTTAAAAAAAATCCATATTCTGATTTATAATTTTCAAGACTCTTATCACTATTAAAAAATTCTTTAAAAAACTGCTCCAAAGATTTTCTAAAAGAATCTGCAACTTCACTAGGATGTTCTTGAGTTATATTTTGATATTTTTTAATCGCCATAATAAATTCAAATCTAGATTTTGGATAATCTTTTAACCACTCCAAAGGCTCACTGATTAAACCGTCATCCATTTCTTTTGCACCTTTTTCAAAAACAAATTTTCCATCGTCGTCTTCTATAATTTCTACTGGAATTTTACACTCTTTAAAATACGATTCAAAGTCAGCCCACATTTCATTTTTTTGCTTATAATCACTAATAGAATTTAACAATATTACAAAATTATATAAAAATTCCAAATCTTCAAATTTTTCAAAAAAATCAACTATTTCAAAATCTGGATAAAATCTTCCCTCACAACCTATGCAATAATTAGGCTTTCTATACTCATGATTGATATTACCCAAACACTTATTTATATCATTAAAATTAAAGCTTTGATATTTTTTTAAAAGAAACAAAGATTTTTGCTTGAACATTTTCATTTTATCAGAATTACTGAAAGATAATCCTAATTTTTTTCTATAATCTATAAAATTCATTTTATATATTTATTAAATTTAAAAAAGGTGTGAAAAGTTTCACACCTTTTTACTTCTTTGAGATTAAATTTTGCTTACTCAACTTCAGCATCTATTACATCATCGTCATTTTTCTTGCCGCTCTTATTATCAGCACCAGCGTTATTTGCACCAGCATTTTGACTTGATGCTGCTTTATACATATCTTCAGCAACTTTACTTAAAGCTTGAACCTTACTATCAATTACCTCTTTTGTAGCACCTTCATCTTTTAAAGTAGCTTTAAGATCATTTAAGGCACTTTCAATTTTTGCTCTAACATCATTAGGGATTTTTTCACCCATTTCATTTAGAGTTTTTTCAGTTTGATGAGCTATACCATCAGCTTGATTTCTTGTTTCAATGAGCTCTTTTCTCTTTGAGTCCTCTTCTTTGTGAAGCTCGGCATCTTTTACCATTTTATCAATCTCTGACTCACTTAGTCCGCTTGATCCAGTAATTCTTATATCAGTTGCTTTTCCAGTTGCTTTATCTTTAGCTGAAACTGTTAAAATACCGTTTGCATCGATATCAAATTGAACTTCGATTTGTGGGATACCGCGTTGAGCTGGCATAATGCCCTCAAGATTAAAATTACCCAAAGTTTTGTTATCTTTTGCAAACTCTCTCTCACCCTGAAGTACATTTATAGTAACTGCAGTTTGGTTGTCTTCTGCAGTTGAGAAAACTTGAGATTTTTTAGTTGGTATTGTTGTGCCTTTTTCAATAACTTTTGTCATAACGCCACCAAGTGTTTCAATTCCAAGGCTAAGAGGTGTAACATCAAGTAAAAGTACATCTTTTACATCACCTTTTATAACAGCACCTTGGATAGCAGCACCAATTGCTACAACCTCATCAGGATTAACTGATTTGTTTAACTCTTTTCCATCAAATGCTTTTTTAACTTCTTCTTGAACTAAAGGAACTCTTGTTGAGCCACCTACCATTACGATTTCAGCGATATCTGAGTTAGATACTCCAGCATCACTCATAACATTTTTAAGTGTTTTAATTGTACTTGCTACTAAATCCTCAATCATACTTTCAAATTTAGCTCTTGTTAAAGTTTTTGTTAAGTGTTTTGGTCCTGTTTGATCAGCTGTAATAAATGGTAAATTTACAGTTGTTTCCATTGCTGAACTTAACTCTTTTTTAGCATTTTCAGCAGCTTCTTTAAGCCTTTGCATGGCCATAACATCATTTTTTAAATCAATTCCACTTTCACTTTTAAACTCTGCTAAAAGCCAATCAATTAATTTATTATCAAAGTCATCTCCACCTAAAAACGCGTCCCCTCCAGTTGCCAAAACCTCAACGACATTATCTCCGGTTTCTAGAACTGTGACATCAAATGTTCCACCACCTAAATCATAAACTACGATTTTTTCACTCTCTTTTTTATCAAGTCCATAAGCCAAAGCTGCCGCGGTTGGCTCATTTACTATTCTCAAAACATTTAAACCTGCAATAGTTCCTGCTTCTTTTGTAGCTTTTCTTTGACTATCGTTAAAATATGCTGGAACTGTAATAACAGCATCTACAACGCTTCCGCCTAGATAGCTTTCAGCATCTTCTTTTAACTTCATCAAAACTTTTGCTGAAATTTCTTGCGGTGTATAAACCTTACCGTCAATCTCGACAGCTGCTGCACCGTTTCTATCAACTATTTTATAAGGAAGTCTTTTTTGAGCTTCTTTAGCATTGTTCTCATTCATCATTAAGCCCATTATTCTTTTTATAGAATAAATTGTTTTTGATGGATTTGTAACAGCTTGACGCTTTGCAGTATCACCTACTAAAACCTCACCCTTATCTGTAAAAGCAACAATTGAAGGAGTTGTGTTTTTTCCCTCTTTATTTGGGATAATTTTACTTTCGCCTCTTTCAAATATTGCAACTGCTGAATTTGTTGTTCCTAAGTCAATTCCTATAACTTTACTCATTTTTTATCCTTTTTATTAAATTTATTTTTTATTTTACTACTACAACCATTGCTGGTCTTAAAACTCTATCTTTATACAAATATCCTTTTTGATAAACTTGATGGATATCTCCACTTTCTTTTGACTCATCTTCAACTTGATTTATCGCATTGTGAATATTATGATCAAATTTACCATCAGTTTCAATCTGCTTGATACCTTGTTTTTCGAGACTTCTTAGCATCATATCAAGACATTGTTTTACGCCATCTTTTATCTTGCTTGCCAAGTCATCACCTTGTGTTTGTATCTTTAAAGCCTCTTCCAAAGCATCAATTACTGGTAAAATATCCTTTGCAAAACTCTCGCTTGCATAGGCAACTGCAGTAAGCTTTTCTTTTTCAAGACGCTTTTTGATGTTTTCAAAATCTGCATTTGCTCTATAAAATTTATCAGTTAATTCACTAAGCTCATTTTGAAGCTTTGTAACCTCATCATCTTGTGAGTTTTTATCTGATTTTTCTTCACACTCACACTCTTTGTTATCTGTACAATCAGCTTGATTGTTTATATTTTCGCACTTATCATCAGCACAAAAACCATTTTTTAGTTCATCTTGATTCATGCTGCCTCCATTCCTATAATATTAAAAAATTTTTCATAATCTTCATAAACACTTCCTGCACAAAGCATAGTAGCATCACTGTCTTTATAAACAACATCTGTTTTTATACCCATAAATCCTTGTTCAAAAATCGGATAAAAGAGTAAATTTTTACTAAATTTTGTTGTTATGCTTGGCTCAAAAAGCATTTTAAATCTTTCATCTTCAAATATTTTATATGCAATTACCTCATTTGCCATAAACTTAATTTCAGATCTTTTAAGCTCCTTTAACTTGGTTCTAAGATCACTTAATCCAACTTGAATAGAAATTCTCTCCAAGTCTTTAAGCTCTGTTCCAACCAAATTTAAAAGTAAATCATAAACTCTATAATCAAATTTCAAAACAATTTCACTTCTTGAAAAACAAAGTATAATAAACCTATCTCTATAATTTATTACCTCATTTAAAATTTCATTATCTGAGCTAAAAATCATACAATAAATACTAAATTTATCTAAAACTTGCTCTAAAACTTGCTCATTTATAATAAGCTTTTTGTCTAAATTGCTAAGTTTCTTTTCCCAATAGTTTTTCATAGTTGAAACAGTTGGCATTCTACCACCACTTATGTGAAGCTGCTTTAAAGCACCCTCATCGCTTAGCTTTTTAAAATAAACTCTAATGGTTGAAGCTGGGATCAAGCCATCCATTCTAAGACCTAAATCAACAGAGCCAATTGGAGTATTTTCATCCAAATAAGCCTCTATTATGTAATTAAGTATTAAATCTCTTTTATTTATCTTCATCCCATAAAACCTCAAATAAACTTGCCAAATCTAAAAATCAATTTTAAATTGGCTTTTAATATTAGCACTCTATATTTTAAATTGCTAAGTGGTATTATACAATGTGAGCGTTACAATGTCAAGTATTTTATATAAATTTATTAATTTAATTTTATTTAGCCTTTAACACTCAACTTTTAAAGACTAAATAATACTTTTAATTTATATTTTTTAGATAAAATAGAGATTAAAACAATAAAAGGAGATTTTTTGCAAACAGTAAATAGCGAATATTACGCAAAACAAGAAATAAAAAAATCAACTTTTTTGTCTTTTTTAGTTCCGTATGAACTTTTTGATAAAACCCATGAGAGATTGAAGGCTGAGCATCCAAAAGCAGTTCATATAGTTTGGGCTTATAGGTTTTATAATAAATATCTTCAAGTTGTTGAAAACCAAAGTGATGATGGAGAGCCAAAAGGCACAAGCGGACCACCGGCACTAAATTCTTTAAGAGGTGCTGATATTATAAATGTTGGAGTTTTTATAGTAAGATATTTTGGTGGCATAAAGCTTGGTACTGGAGGACTTGTAAGAGCATATAGTTCAAGTGTAAATTTAGCTATTAGCCAAGCTAAATTAATAGACTTCGAGATAAAAGATAGTTGCTCATTTTTTGTCCCATTTAGCCTAATATCAAGGTTTGAGTATTTTTTAGATAAAGAGGATTTAAAATGCCAAAAAGAATTTGGAAATTTTGGCGCTTGTATTAAAATTTCAGTAAATAAGGAAGAGTTTATAAAATTTTATGATTTTTGTAAAGTTTTTTTAATAGATGAATTTAAATTTTTATCGATTCCGATTTTTGCAAAAGATATTTTAAAGGATTTTTAATGATTAAAAAGTTGGTTTTAGCATGTTTTGTATTGTCTTTTTTGTTTTCTAACGAGACAAATAGTTCAAATTTTAAAGAGTTTTTTGGTGAAAACAGTGAATTTAAACATCCACAAATGGATTTTTGCCAAAGAGATAAAAATCTATTAGAACATAATATTACAAAATCAGACTTAAAAAAGGGTGAGGTTTTCATACACGGTGGAAATACTGTAAAAAATAAATTTTTAGTTTTAAATAAATTTATAGACTCTAAAAAAGTTATAGATAATCTAAATGAAATCCTAAAAAAAGAGTTTCAAAATGATAATTTTAAAGAGTTTGAAAATTCGCTTAGTTATGAAATTTTTGCCTTTAATATAAGAGAAAAAGGCTCTAAAACAGAGTTTGAATTTGTAATAAAATACAAAATTACAAACCCTTTAAATAAAAAAGAGTTTAAAGAAAAAGAAATTTCAAATATTGTTAATTTAAAAGAAAACTCTAGTGATGAAATTTATAAAGAAGCTTTAAATATTATAATGCTAGAAATAAAAAATAGTATAAAAAATACAAATGGCAAATAAATTAATTATTTGTCTAGACTTTTTATAAACTTTACATTTTTATTTATAGCTCTTTTGCACTAATATACTTTATTATGTGCTATGTCTAATAAAATATAAGCATCATAACATTTTTTGCGAAACTTCTTTTTGCATTGTTAAAATCAAAACTATATATCTTTTCTTTTGTTAGAACTTTTAATATTTAATTATATTTTATATCTAAGTATTATTTTTACAACGCTTTTTCTATTTATAATTTCCTTCCTATTCCGAAACTGATTTGATATCTTTATCTAAATTTTTATCAAAAACTATTTGAATATATTCTTTTAAGTCTTTATAGTCTTTTTCGTTAAAGAAAAATAGCGAAATTCCCCTTCTGGTAACAAGGTCACTCATTCTTTCCTAACCAATTTCTATGTGAAGTTTTAGCCAGTTGTCATAGAATCCATTTAAATTACCATTTATATTTTTATAAATAATTTTTCTAAATAAAAAATCATAGCAAATAATTGTAATAAATGAAACTATGAAGATAAATAATGAACAAAAGCCAAATAAAAAACCTTTTTCCATTGATTCCAAAATCACTAAAACAATAAGAACTGGAATAATAAAAAAACTAATGCTTTTTACCATATGAAAAAAGGAATTAACTCCAATATTTTTACCTTTAAGAAAAAACTCTTTTTTGATTTTATTTTCTTTATAAAATATGGCGTATAAATTATAAAGAACTACAAGACGATTAGCTGAATTAAAAAAATAAACAAAAAAATATCAATAAATAAAAATACAATAAATAATAGTATGTTAACAAATAAAAAAATTAAATTTATATTTCCGTAGCCATATTCTTCAAAAAAACTAGAAAAATTTAAAAATATAAAAAATTCTGTGTAATCTTTTAAGATTAATGGGTCTTTATCGTAATCTCTTTTGTTTGAATTTGTTTCATTATCTAAATTTAAATTATTTTTCAAATTTTTATTAGAATTTCTTTATTATTAGAGTTATTGCCTAAATTTACTCTATTCTTAGGTCGATTATTTCCTAAATACTCTCTAAGTTCTTCTCTTTTATCATCACTCAAATTTTAGCCTTTTTACAAATAAAACCTAAATCTTAAATTTTGGGATATTGTATCAAATTTGAATTTAAAATATTGTTTATATTAAAACATATTAATTTTTAAATTTAGAAATTTTTTATAGTTTCAAAACATATTGATAACTTATATTTTTGCATAATGCTAGATGTGATATGAGGCATATTTTATAAATTTAACTTAAAAATAGCAAAGCCTTAATATTATCACTTGGTGGAGGTGTGCGGTGTCGAACCGCAGTCCAAAAGCAAAAGACCAAAGTCTCTATACATGTTTAGCGAAAGTGAAATTTCGTTTAAGAAGGCCCACTTTCATTTTGCTAGCAGTTAAAATAACAACTAAGCAAAAAACCAAACTCTTAAACTAAGACAAGAATTTCATCTAAATGCTTGTCAAACATTTAAACTACACTATTTAAATGACTTGCTACTTTGCCTAAATAGTATCAGCAAATGCAAGGCTCAACTGAACTTACGCTACTTTAGCGTAAGCAGGAGCAAATTTAACGTTATTTGCGTTTAATTTTAATTTGAGCTTTTAACGCTTTGCTCAAAGCGACATGCAACCGTGACCGTTTAACTCCTGTCGAAGCCAAGTCACCCCCATTTAAATGTGCATAATTCTACATAAAATACTACTTTTTGTCAAATTTTTATATTATTTTGGTAGAATATACATTTAATTTTAACAAAAAAAGGGCAAAAATGAAAAAAACTATTATTTTATCTATTTTATTATCACTTAGTATAAATGCAAGTGAAAAAACAAGAGATTACTTTAGTGAAGATTTAAATGTTGATGATGGACATCAAGCATTTGTTGAAAATAAATATGAAAAATCAAAAGAAATTTGGACTAAACTTTGTAATGAAAACGATGGCAAAAGCTGTACAAATTTAGCATGGCTTTTAGATAATGGTTTAGGTGTAGAAGTTGATAAGCAAGAAGCTATAAAACTTTACGAAAAAGGCTGTGAACTAAATAGTCCAGAAGGTTGCTCAAATATAGCAATGATGTATTTTAGAGGTGAAGTTGTAGAAATGGACTTTGAAAAAGCTTTTAAATACTATGAAAAAGCTTGTGAGTTAAACCACCCTTTATCATGCGCGCAAGTTGGATATATGTATGAATTTGGTGATGGTGTAGAGGCAAATATCCATAAAACTTTTGAATACTATGATAAATCATGCCAACTTGGATATGGGGAAGGATGTACAAATTTAGGAACTCTTTATACTAATGGAAATGGTGTAAAAATCGATATTGAAAAAGCTAGTGAATACTTTGCAAAAGGTTGTGACTTGGGACATGAGCAAGGTTGCAAATATGAAACACAACTAAAAGAGTTAAAGTTAAAGGGTGAAATTTAAAAGTAATGGACAGAATCGTCGAAATAGAAAAAGTAAATTTTGAAAAAGAATATGAAGTAAGCCTAAGACCGCTAAATTTTGATGAATATATAGGCCAGGAAAAAATAAAACAAAATTTAAAAGTTTTTATAGGCGCTGCAAAAAAAAGAGCTGAGGTTTTGGATCATACTCTTTTTTATGGACCTCCAGGGCTTGGAAAAACAACATTGGCTCATATAATTTCAAATGAAATGAATGCAAATATAAAAATAACTGCCGCACCAATGATAGAAAAAGCTGGCGATTTGGCGGCTATTTTAACAAATTTAGAAGAAGGTGATGTTTTATTTATAGATGAAATTCACCGTTTAAGCTCATCTATTGAAGAGATTTTATATCCTGCCATGGAAGATTTTAGACTTGATATTATAATTGGCTCAGGTCCTGCTGCACAAACTATCAAAATAGATATCCCAAAATTTACACTAATTGGTGCAACTACTAAAGCTGGTATGATTTCAGCTCCACTTAGAGATAGGTTTGGAATTTCTTTTAGGCTTGAGTTTTATTCGCCAGATGAACTAGCTAGTATAACTCAAAAAGCTTCTTTAAAATTAAATAAAAGCATTGATAAAGATGCCTCACTTGAAATAGCAAAAAGAAGTCGTGGAACTCCTAGAATAGCATTAAGATTATTAAAAAGAATAAGAGACTTTGCCGATATAAATGATGAAGAAAACATATCATTAAATAGAGCAAAAACATCACTAGATGAACTTGGAGTAAATGAACTTGGTTTTGATGAGCTTGATTTAAAATATTTGGGAATTTTATTTGAAGCAAATAAAAAACCACTTGGATTAAATACTATTTCAGCCGCATTAAGCGAAGATGAAGGAACTATTGAAGATGTAATAGAGCCATATTTGCTTGCAAATAGTTATATACAAAGAACAGCAAAAGGCAGAATTGCAACTTATAAAAGCTATGAAATGCTTAAAATTCCATACCAAAAAGGACTTTTTGATGAAGACGAGTAAATATTTTTTTGTAGGCTTTATACTTTTTTTATTTTGCTTTGTGATTTATCTTTTTAACGGTTTTTTGCTTACAATTGCCATTGGGATACTTCTAGCTGTTTCAACTGCAAATATTAATAGATTTTTCCTTAAACTAACAAATGATAAAAATCTACTTTCAGCAACTTCTACAACTCTTGTTTTGGCATTATTTTTTTTAGTGCCATTTATGTATGCAGTTATTGAGCTTGCAAAATATGCATCAAATTTTGATATGAAAAATACATCTATTGTATTAAATTATATACAAAATTTTAATTTTCACTTACCTGAAAAATTTGCATCTTTTGAACCAAAGATAAAAGAATTCATAGCCTCAACAGACATAAATTCCTTAGTAAAACAAGGCGCAACTTATCTTTCTACTATAGGCAAATCAAGTGCAAAATTTATTGTAGATATGGGTCTTATAATAGCATTTTACTTTTTTGCAAATTTATATGGAAAATCTCTTATGAGTTTTTTAAAAGAAACTTTGCCAGTTGAAGCCTCACATATAGATTCAATCTCTCATGAAGTAGCAAATACAATGAGTGTTGTTTTATACTCAACCATAGCAACTGCTGTTTTACAAGGGTTTTTATTTGGTGTTTTTCTATCATTTTATGGATATGATGGCTTTTTAATGGGAATATTATATGCTTTTGCATCGCTTGTGCCAATAGTTGGTGGGGCTTTAATATTTGTGCCAATTAGTATTTATGAATTAGCCAATGGTAATACATTAAATGCAATTATAATATTTTTATATTCAATAATCATGATAGCAACTATTGCTGATAACTTTATAAAACCATTAATAATTAGATTTATAAACTCAAAACTTGTAAGTAGCCCTGCTAATATAAATGAGCTTTTAATATTTTTTGCCATGCTTGCTGGACTGTCAACATTTGGCTTTTGGGGGATTATTCTAGGGCCTGCAATTGTAACACTGTTTATTGCTTCATTAAATTCATATAGAATAATGACAAAAGAATTTGATAATTTAGACTAACTTTAAACTTGTAAAAATTTAATTATTGAAATAGTTAAATTTTTACAGTTGTTAAATTTGTTGCGTTATAAATTCTTTTATTTAATATGTCTATAAAAATATGATTTTAGTCACTAAACAATCTCGATAAAAATTAATCTGTTTTTACAATTTTTTTTAATTTAAATATCTAAAAATGCTTAAATTTTACATAAATTTTATGATATTAATTGAAATTATTATTTTACATTCAAGAATTTATTTTGATAAATCGTTTTAAATAATTTAAAATATTATATAAAATTACTGACCAATTTAAAAGTTGTTATTTTTGAAAAATTGGTTTAAAAATTTGAGAGCATATAATAAAAAAGTAAAATTTAGCAAGGAAAAACCTTGCTAAATTTCGTGTAGTAAATTTCTACTTCGCACTTGCCATTTTGCGGCGTATAAATGCTATTTGATTTTGTAATGGTAAGTGTTTAGGACAAACATCTTCACATCCTAGAAGCGACATACAGCCAAACACACCACTATCATCTCCAATTAACTCATAAAAGTCCTCATCAGTTCTTTCATCAAGTGGATCTTGGTGGAATCTTGCTATTCTATTTAATCCTACAGCTCCTAAAAAGTCACTTCTCATGATGGCTGTTCCACAAGCTGCAACACAAAGTCCGCACTCAACACATCTATCAAGTTCAAATGTTTTTTGAGCAAGTTCTGGATCAACTTTTTCTTCAAGTTTTGAGATATCAGTTTGTTTTGTAGTGTGTATCCAGCTCTCAACTCTTTTATCCATATTTGCCATCCATTTTCCAGTATTTACACTTAAATCTTTGATTAAGCTAAATACAGGAAGAGGCATAAGCTCGATTACTCCACTCTCATAATCTTTTGTTAGGGTTCTACAAGCAAGCTTTGGTTTACCATTTACAAGCATACCACAACTTCCACAAATTCCAGCTCTACAAACAAAGTCAAAGCTTAAATCTGGATCAAATTTCTCTCTTATTTGAGTTAGTGCCACAAACAAAGTCATACCTGAAGTTTCTTCAAGCTCATATGAAGCAAAATGTGGCTTTGAAATTTTACTTAAAGGATTATATTTTAATGCTTTTATAGTTATTTTTCTACTCATTTTCAACTCCTACTCTTTCATTTGGTGCTTTAAATTTAGGCTGTAATTCATAATGCATTAACGCATCTTGAATTTCATATCTACCTTTTCCTTCTTCCTTCATTTTAGCAACTATTTCATCAACCTCTTTTTGTCTTTTTGCACTATCGGGATGCTCAATGATATTTCCTTTTGCACCATAACCTCTAAATTTAGGAGGAATTTCCATTTTCATTATATCAAGCGGCTCATAAGTGATAGTTGGCATTGTATCGCCCTCTTTCCATGAAGCAAGTGTTCTTTTTAGCCAGTTTGCATCATCTCTTTTTGGATAATCTTCTCTATAATGAGCTCCTCTACTTTCAGTTCTATCAAGCGCACCTTTTGCAACACAAAGTGAAAGTTTAAGCATCATAGGTGTTCTGTATGCATCTTCAAGCTCAGGATTTCCAAATAAAGCCTTATTTTCAACTTTTAAATCAAGTGATTTTTTATAAAGTTCTTCAAGTTCTTTAACAGCTTTTTCAAGTCCCTCACCTGTTCTAAAGATAGCAACATTTTCCCACATTACATCTTTCATTCTGTTTTTTATCTCATAAACATTATATTTGCCATCTTTTTCAACAAGACTTTTTAAATAATCTTCTTCTTTTTTTACAAATTTTTCAACATCTTTTGTGTTTATATCAATATCATGCTCTTTACAATAATCAGCAAAATAATCACCAACTATCATACCCGCTACAACTGTCTCAGCAACTGAGTTTCCACCAAGTCTATTAAATCCGTGCATATCCCAACAAGCTGCTTCTCCGGCACTAAATAGTCCTTTTAATGTAGGGCTTTCTCCAGTTGGTTTTGTTTTAATACCACCCATTGAATAGTGTTGCATTGGTAAAATTGGAGCCCAACCTTTTCCAATACCATTTTCATCTTTTTCTGTATCTGCTGGGTCAATACCATTGAAAGTTTCACAAATTTCTTGAACGTCTCTTAGGTTTTTCTCTATGTGCTCTCTTCCTAGTATAGAAATATCTAGCCAAACATGATCACCATAAGGACTTTTTACACCTTTTCCTTTTCTAATGTGCTCCATAATTCTTCTTGAAACAACATCACGGCTAGCAAGTTCTTTTTTCTCAGGCTCATAATCAGGCATAAAGCGGTGTCCATCAACATCTCTTAAAATTCCACCATCACCTCTACAACCTTCAGTTAATAAAATTCCACTTGGAACAATTGGTGTTGGGTGAAACTGAACAGCTTCCATATTTCCAAGTTGTGCAACGCCTGTTTCAAGTGCTATTGCTACACCTATTCCCTCACAAATAGTAGCATTTGTAGTTTGTTTATAAATTCTTCCATAACCACCTGTTGCTATTAAAGTTCCTCTAGCAACATACGCTTCTATTCTACCATCTATTAAATCTCTTACTATAGCACCATAGCATCTATTATCTTTATGGATAAGTGCAATAGCTTCTTTTCTATCTCTTATATCAACGCCGTGTTTTGTACATTCATTCGCAACGCCAAAAAGCATTGTATGTCCTGTAGCATCAGCTGTAAAACAGGTTCTCCATTTTTTAGTACCACCAAAATCTCTTGAGTGGATTAAGCCATGAACTTCATCTTTTTCAGTGATAGTTGTTTTTTGTGCGTTAATAATCGCATCTCTATCGCCTTTTGTTATTCTTGTCCAAGGAACACCCCAACTAGCTAGCTCTCTAATTGCTTTTGGTGCTGTTTGAGTAAACATCCTAGCAACTTGTTGATCGCAACCCCAGTCGCTTCCTTTAACCGTATCTTCAAAGTGCACATCTTCGTTATCGCCTTCGCTCATTTTTGAATTTGCTAAACTTGCTTGCATACCACCTTGCGCAGCAGCTGAGTGAGATCTTTTAACCGGACAAAGACTTAAAACTATTGTGCTATTTCCTTTTGCAGCAGTTGCCGCAGCAGCTCTAAGACCTGCTAAACCACCACCAATTACTAAAGAATCGCAATATATTATTTTCATAAATTTCCCTTTCTTACTGAGCTATCCAAACAAAATCAGCTATTACTGAAAGCACAAATAAACAGCCCCAAACTATAAATATAATTTTTTTAACTTTTTGTCTATGAGCTATCATCTCTTCTTTTTTGGCACCATCAATACTTACCCACTTTACATAAAGTCTATAAACTCCAATGCCAGCATGAACTACAGTAAATAGTAAAAGTGCAAAATAAAATAGATGTAACTGACCAAATCTAAAAGCTGAAACCTCGGCTGTAATTTGTTCACCAAAAATAATAGTTATAAGATGCGCACTCGCAAAGAAAAATAATAAAAATCCTGTAATGAATTGAAACCACCATAAAGTAGTATCGCAGTGATTAAATCTAATTTTGTGAGCTCTAAATGCTCTAAAAGCCGCATAATTTTGCGGAAATTTTCTCATTGCTAAAAACGCATGTAAAACAAAAACACAAAAGATAAAAAAAGCAATTAAATTTGTAATTTGCCAAATTCCAAAAGGCTCAGCAAAACTTACAATGCCTTCAAAAACACCTTTACCGATGATGATAGAACCTGTAAAAAGCATGTGACAGATCATAAAAGCTGCCAAAATAAGTCCAGTGATACTTTGTAACTTATCTTGAAGTGCCGGAATACGGCTCTTTTTACCATCAACGGATTTACCTAAAAATCCCTCAATCTTATTTACCATAAGAACTCCTTTACTAGTAAAATTTTTAACTATGTTTCACTGTTGTTTAATTATATCTTAAATTTTCTTTTTAATTGCTTAAATTTTTTTGATTATTTGTTTATATTTTTTTAAACGATAATAATAAACAATTACACCAAAAATAAGCATTAAAAAAGATAAAATTTGCCCCATACTAAAACCTAAAAACACACCAAGCTGGATATCTGGCTCTCTAAATATTTCACTTATAAATCTCATTAATGAATACAATATAACATAAATAGATATTAGCTCTCCATCAAATTTCTTATATTTTTTATAAAAAATTAAAATTATAAAAATTAAAATACCTTCTAAAAAAGCTTCATAAAGTTGGCTTGGGTGACGCAAAGCTCCATCTACATAAATTCCCCATGGAACTTCTGTGACTTTACCAAAAAGTTCTTTGTTTAAAAAATTTCCAATTCTTCCAAAAACGTAAGCTAGCGGAACACTTAAAGCCACCAAATCAAGCAAAAGCCATAAATTTTCTTTATATTTTTTACAAAAAATATAAGTAGAAATAACAAAACCAATTAAAGCACCATGATAACTCATGCCACTAATCCCTACAAATTCGCCATTATAAAATGGGTTAAAAATTTCCCAAGGATGAGTTAAATAAAAAATTTGCTCATTTGAATAGATAAAAATATATCCGAGTCTTGCACCTAAAATAACACCTATTTCAACAAAAATGAAATATTTATCAAGCATTTCATCGCTAAAAGGAAAATTACTTCTTTTTGTAAAATATTTGGCTAAAAAAAGTGCTAGTAATAGTGCTATAACATACATAAGCCCATACCAATGCACTTTTAAGCCAAAAATTTCAAATGCCACTGGATCAAAATGGTTATAAATTTCATTCCACCAATTCATATTTTTCCAATTTGTTTTTTTAAAATTTAAATTTTAAGTCCTAAAGTAGTTTTTAACATATTTAAGTAATCTTCTAAAAACCAGCCAAGTGCTTTATAGTAATCGCTTTTTGATTTTGTTTTTAAAATTTCACTTAAAGCTCTAAAACTTTCCATAAAATATTTTGTTAAATAAAGCCCTAAAAAATTATGTGTTTTTTCACCATCATCACTTTTTAAAATTGCTGCTAAAAATGCAAGCATATTTGCAGCATGGCTTTCATCTAACTCTTTAAAAGGTTTTTGATATCTTGCTTTTTCAAAAAACAAACTCATATCTGTTTTACTTATAAGACAGTAATAATCCATTTTAAAAAACTTTTTTAAATTCTCATAGTCTTTACAAATTTCACCGTAGTCTTCTTTCAAAGCTTTTTGCCAAATTTCATGAGCTGTTTTATTGGCTGTTGTTTCATTTTGTAAAATCCATTTAGGAGCCATTTTTTTAAAATTGTCTTCGCTGATAATACCTTTAAAATTTGTAGCAAATATCACACAAATCATCGCATAAAGATCTCTTACTTTCATATTTTTTCCTTTTAATTTTTAGCTTTTATCTCTTTTGCAAAAAGCAATGAATTTACACCGTATTTTTCTCGTATAACTTGCACTGCTTTATCTATCTCAATATCACTTTGTTTTATTTGATTAAAAAGAGTTTTTTCTACGTTCTTCTCTTCAACAAAACCACTAACTCCAACACTTATATAAATAATTGGCTTATTTATAAACTCATCACATCTTTGAAAAAGCTCATTCATAATTTGATGCAAAACGCCTTCATAGAATTTAAACTTATAAGTTAGAGATCTAGTGATAGTAATTTTATCTAAATATTTTATCTTGAGTTCAAATTTAGTTGGATTTTGACCAAATTTATAGATATCAAAACACAAATATCTACAAAGAATTAAAATTCGCCTTTTAATTTCATCTCTATTGCTTATAGCTTTAAAAGTCCTGCCATGCGAAAAACTCTTTCTTTTTGAGTTTGTTTCGACTAAGTTCTTACCACTTCCTGTAATGTTTTCATATAATTTTATACCACTTTTACCAAGTTTTTCAAAAATAAATTTGGACCCTTTTACATCTCCTATAGTAAAAATACCATATTTATTAAGGCGCTTTAAAGCACTTTTTCCAACACCAGGAAATTTAGAAATATCAATATTTTTTAAAACTGTATCAAAATCATCTTTTTTAATAATCTTAATACCAAAAGGTTTTGCTAAATCAGTTGCAAGCTTAGCTATAAATTTTGCATCACTTATGCCAATGCTTGATGGAAGTTCAAATTTATCTAAAATTTCATTTTGTAAAAATTTGGCAAATTTCAATGGATCTTTCATAGCATTTGTTCCACTTAGATCCAAAAAAAACTCATCAATACTGAATTGCTCAATATCTGGAGTAAATGTATATAAAAATTTATAAAGCTTTTTTGAAAGTTCTTTGTAAAAATGGTGATCTGATTTTACAACTATTAAATTTTTGCACAATACTTTAGCTTGCTTTAATACCATAGCAGACTTTACTCCATACTTTCTAGCCTCATAGCTAGCACTTAAAACAACTGAATTGTTTATATCACTATTAGTTTCACCAAAGTCTTCATTTAGTCCACCTCCAATAACAGCTACATTTTTACCAATTAATCTTTTATCTTTTATCCTTGCAGCTGCTACAAAAAAGCAATCTAAATCAATGTGCAAAATCAATACTTAAACCTATTTATAACCTATAATATCAAGCCCGAAACCACTAAGTCCAGCAAAATCTCTATTGTGACTTTTACTAATAATATTTATTTTTTCTATTTTTAAGTGAGCTAATATCTGAGCTCCTATACCATAATCCTTCATAGAGCCATTTTGAAGTGCATCAAACATTATTAAAACCCCACCCTCATTTTCTAAAATATCTAAGCTTCTTTTAAATTCACTAAATTTGTCAGTTGTTAAAAACTCATAATCACTTGAAATTTTATGAAATTTAACATTTGAAGTTTTTGAAATATCACCAAAAATATAAACTCTTTGAATGTTATTTTTATGGTCAATTACCTCATAAAACTTAACCTTAATACCAGCTAATTCTCCATATTTTAACTCGCTAAATTTTATCAAAGTCTCATTTTTTAGACGGTATTTTACTAAATCAGCTACGCTTACCATGTTTAAATCAAATTTTTTACAAAATTTATCTAAATCATCTCTTCTTGCCATAGTTCCATCTTCATTTACTATTTCGCAAATTACACTTACTGGGGCAAGTCCAGCAAGTTTGCAAAGATCAATGCTTGCTTCTGTGTGACCAATTCTTTCAAGCACTCCACCATCTTTTGCAATTAATGGAAAAATATGTCCTGGAAAGACAAAATCATCTTTTGTCGAAGTTGAAAAATTTGTAATTAGCTTTATAGTCATATCACGCTCGACTGCACTTACTCCAGTTGTTGCTTTTTTGGCATCAACTGTTATAGTAAAAGCGGTTTCGTGATTTGATGTATTATCTTTTACCATAAGATCAAAACCAAGTTTTTTAGCAATTTCTTTATTAACCGGTGTGCATAAAACTCCTTTTGCGTGAGTTATGGCAAAATTTACTTTCTCAACATCACTAAAAGCTCCAGCAAAAACCAAGTCTCCTTCATTTTCCCTATCCTCATCATCGACAACTACTATCATTTTCCCATTTTTTATATCTTTTATAGCTTCTTCTATACTAACAAAACCCATTTTTTTCTCCTTATTATTTCAGCTCTTCAAACCCTAATTTGATTTTTTCATAAATATCTCCAAAAGGAACACCATTTACCCTAACACAACCTATTGTAGTTATAAAATTTGTATCCCCGCTCCATCTTGGAACTAAATGATAATGCACATGCTGGGCGATACCTGCTCCTGCTGCACTTCCTAAATTCATACCTATATTTACGCCACTTGCGCCAATATATTTCTTTAAGACCTCAACACCCTTTTTAACAAATTTGCTCATTTCAGTCCAAATTTCATCATCTAAGTTTTCAATGTTGTCAATATGTTTATAAGGAATTACCATAAAAGCTCCAGGACTGTATGGGTATAAATTCATCACACCAAAACAGTGTTTTGCTCTAAAAATAACACCATTTTTTTTATCATTTTCTCTACTATTTACAATATCACAAAATACACATTCACTTTTTTTATGGCTAAAATATTCACTTCTCCAAGGTGCACAAAGATATTCTAACTTATTACCCATTTTATTTCCTTTTTATTTTTAAAATTTTATTCTAAACCTTTCATTTTTAAAATAGCTTTTCTAACATCATTTTCTCGCATAAAAGTTTCACCAATTAAAAATGCATCAACACCGATTTTATGCAATTGTTTTAATTGTTCACTATCTTTTACTCCACTTTCAGCAACGATTATTTTATTTTTTGGAATAAGTGGAATTAAATCAGAGCTTAAACCCATGTTCATCTCAAAAGTTTGCAAATCTCTGTGGTTTATGCCAAATATCTCTGCTCCAGCAAAAATAGCATTTTTAATATCTTCTTTATCATGTGTTTCAACCAAAGCCTCAATACCTAATCTATGAGCAAATTCAAGTAAATTTTTAAGCTCATTTTTACTTAGTGCTTTAGCGATTAATAAAATAAAATCAGCTCCATAAACTAAACTTTCCAAAATTTGATATTCATCAACAATAAAATCTTTTCTTAAAATTGGTATTTTTGTATAGCGCCTAATTTGTGGGATAAACTCTAAATTCCCTTTGAAGTAATGCGGTTCTGTTAAAACTGAAAAGGCGTTTGCTCCACCTTTTTCATACTCTACTGCAATATTTACTGGCTCAAAATCATTTCTTATAATACCTTTACTAGGACTTGCTTTTTTAATTTCAGCTATTATTTTAAATTGATCTTTTTCATCTGTTTTTAAGGCAGTCTTTACATCTCTTGGGATAAAAGGATTAGCCGAAAGGCTTCTACCAAGAACATCAAAAGGAATATCTTTTTTTCTTTTTTCTAAGTCAGATTTTGTTTTTTTTAAAATTTCATCAAGTATCATTTTATATCTCCACTCTTTAAGCACTTATTTATAGCTTCAAGATGTTCTTTTGCCTCGCTGCTGTTTAAAAAATCACTAAATTTATAGCTGATTTGCTTCATAATTTCATCAGCTTTTTTACACTCTTTTAATTTATAATATCCCCAAGCAAGCGAATCTAAATAATAAGGAGAATCTGGCTCTTTTAAAAGTGCCTTTTTAACAAGCTCAACACCTTTGTTATAATCAACATCATGATCAATCAATAAGTATCCATAATAATTTTGATAAGTTGCATTATTTAAGTCTTTAATAGATTTATCAAATTTATCTAAAATCTCTTTTAGTAATTTTTGATTTACATTAGGAGCATTTTTTTCATATAAATTCATCGCTTCTAGTGCTAAAAACTCTGCATCATTTGTCTTTTTAAAAAACTCTTTTGATAGTTTTATGGCCTCATCATTTTGTTTTAAATAACCATATAATTCAACTAACATTTTATTTTTATAGTCATATTTTTTTAACAGATCTACAGCCTTATCATACTCTTCAAAGGTTATGTAAAAATTAAGAATATAATCTAAAAATTTATTATTTTTCGTATCTTTATAAAGCTCTTCGCAAATTTTTACAACCATGTCAAAGTCATTTTGTTGTCTATAAATATCGACTAACATACTGCAAACCGCCAAAGAACAGCCATTTTCTTTCTTATAACTTTCTAACTCTTTTAATGCCTCATCTGTTTGTTTCATACTTAATAAAACTTTTACATATCTTAAAAAATTTATCTCGTTTTCATCTAACTCATAGGCTTTTTTATAGCTTTTAAAAGTTTCATTTTGTAAATTTAAAACTTCTTCTATTTTTCCTAAAATAATAAAACTTCTTGAGCTATTATCTACTTTAGTAAGATTTCTTGCTAAATTTAAAGCTTCATAAAGGCTATTTTTAGATAAAAGATAGGCTATTTTTATCCTTAAAAACTCATCATCATCTTTTAATACAGCACTTCCTTTTTCAAGATAAAAACCTAAATTTGTAAAATCTTCATAATTATAAAGTATTTTTATAACCTCTTTTAAATACTCAGGTTTTTTTGTCTTGTCATATAAATATGTAAAAATTGAAACTGAATCTTTTGGGTCTTTTTCTTCTAGTAAAAGCGCTTTAAATACATTCAAGCTTTCATCGTAAGATTTCGTATCAAAGGCATTTAAATTTAGACAAAAAAGTGATATAAAAAGGCATTTTATAATTGTTTTACACCTATGCATTCTTTCTCCAATTCATTATAATTTTTCTTAAAATACTCCCAAAACGGAAAAGTTCTGCACTGCTTTGGACGATGTTCATAAATAGAACAATTTAGATTTTTTTCATCAAAAAAAGCACATTTATAACCATTTTTATAAATACTTTCTTTTATACTATACCTAACTCCAAATTTTTCTAAATATTTAAATTTAAACTCATCAAAGCTTAAATTTAAATATTTTGCCAAAGCTTTAATTTCACTTTCATCTATCCAAATATAACCACTTTCTCCAGTGCAGCACTTTCCTTTGCAAATTTCGCATTTTTTTTCATCAAAGCAATAATTAAACCCATCTTTTTCAATCATAATTTTTACCTAAAACAATATCTTTACTTTCTAAATTAGCTTTTTTAAAAAGTTTTAAAGCCTCTTTTGTATAGCCATTTTCATCACTTAAATAAAATCCCTCATCAACCAAGCATAAAGATTTTGAACTTTTTTTTGCCTCTATTAAAGCAATTTTTGCTTTTTTGCCAATTTTTGGATAAATAAATTTGAGTTTTGTCATGCAAAATTTATTTTTTAAAAGTAAATAAGCTACATTCATAAGCTGTTTTGCATCATAACAAAATATAAGAGATCCGTGCGATTTAAGATGAGTGCTTGAGTTTTGGATTAAATCACTTAGGCTTAAATTTGATGAATATCTGCTTATATTTAGATGTAAATTTTCACTTTTTATAACTCCATCGTGATAATATGGTGGATTTGAGATGATCGCATCATATCTTTTATCGCTTCTAAACTCTTTAAAATCAGCAAGAATAGTATTTATATCAAGTCTGTTTTCGTTTGAGTTTATTTCACATAATTTTATATTTTCTTTTTGTATGTCCATTAAAGTTAAATTTGCATTTTTTAAATCTCTTTTTAATAAAAGTCCCAAAACTCCACATCCAGCCCCAACTTCTAAAATATCACCTTTTGGACTAATATCAAAAATAAAATTATAAAGCATGATGGTATCACTATTGTAGCGATAGCCATCTTTTAGTTGATAAATTATCATAAAGAGTTTATATGATTTACAATTTTACTTGAGTGATTTAGGGCAAATACTATTGATCCACCATTTTTTGTTATTAAATCACCACCGATATAAAGACCTTTGATATGTGTTTGGCAATTTTTATCAACTATTGGAATACCATTTTCATCTATCTTAACATCTGAGTTTTTTAAAAAATCAACCGGAGTTGTACCACCTATGGCATAAATAACTCTATCATAAACAAACTCTTTGCCATCTTTAAATTTAACAACAACTTTTCCCTCTTCATTTTCAAGACTTTCAATATCTGAGTTTAATCTTAAAATAATATTTCCATATCTTTCTTCATGGGCAATATCTTTTAAATTTATCTCATTTAATCTTGTAAAATTACTTTTTCTATAAGCAAGCGTTACAATATTATTACTAGAAAGGCTTATAGCATATTCAACAGCTGAATTTCCACCACCTACAACTAAAATCTTTTCATGACTTCCGCACTTATCAAGATTAAAATTTACAACAGGATTTAATGATCTTGGAATTTTATAATCAGGTTTATTAGGTTTTCCCATTCTTCCTATCGCAATTACTACTTTTTTAGCGTAATAATGAGTTTTTGGAGCATAAATTTCAAATAATCCATCATTATTTTTTTTAACTTTTTCAACTTCTGTATTAAAAAATGCATCAATATCTTCACTATCCAAAAGGGTATCAAAATAGTTTAAAACATCTTCTTTTGTGCCAGTTTCAAACTTTACCATACCTTTTGTTTCGCTATCTAAACCCTTGTATTCTTTATCAACTCTTTTATTTTCTTTATAAAAAGTTCTGATTGTTTGAGAATGGTTTGAGCCTTTTTCAAGAAGTAAAACTTTATTAATTCCACTTATTTTGGCCTCCACAACCGAGGCTAGCCCACACGGTCCGCCACCTATAATGGCAAGGTCATAAATTGTTTGCATAATATTACCTTTTTGTAAAAACATTCTAAAGCTATATTATAATATCATTTTGATAAACAAATGCAAATATCCAAGTCATTTTTCAAGTCATTTTTACCAAATTAAATAAAATGTAAAAAATAGTAATAATAGCTTTAATATTTTATTTAAATTTCGGTGCAACTATAAGCCGAGTTCTGTTTTTCAAACGATCATTTATCTAGACTAAATTTTACAATTTAGTTCAAGCGAAGGGTTTTATTCTAAGATTAAACCATCCCTTCTTGCTGCAAGTTGGGTTTGCAAAGCCGTTGATGTTACCAAAAACGCTGGTAGGCTCTTACCCCACCATTTCACCTTTTCCACTTCATTAAAATAAAGTGGTAGTTTGCTTTCTGTTGCACTATCCCTTGGGTTACCCCAGCCATTCGTTAAATGGAACTACATCTTAGAGCAGCTCGGACTTTCCTCGTATTAACGCGATCGTTCATCGCACCGAAAAAGATATTTTAACAAAAAATCAATAAAAATTTTATGAATTTAAGAAGATTAGCTATAATGTAATAAAAAAGGGGGAAGAATGGATGCTTTAACGCTTGAAAATTTTACAAAATTAGACTACATGGAAATTTTACAAAATTTAAAAAATAAAACTTGTTTAAATTATAGTACAATTTTTAATAAATTAACTAAGTCTAACAAATATTCAAAAAATGCAAAAGAAATTTTAAATTTATTATCGAATATTTGTTCTATTGGCCTAAAAGTAGATAGCTATAATGAACCATTTATTCCAATGTTTCAAAACTACCAAAAACGAACTTTTCTACCTGATGATTTAACAAAAGATGAATTATATTTTTTAAATCAAATTTTAAATGAATGTAAAGACTTTAGAATTAAAGCTAGAATAGCCGATATTTTATGGATTTACTATAAACCAAAAGATATAAAATATTTAAAAATAGCTATTCAAGAATATTCTAAATTTCCTATAGATAATTTTGATAATGCCCTTGAATTTAGTGAAGCTATCAACTCATATAAAAGAGCTATATTTCTTGCAAATTCCACAAAAAATAAAGAGTTATTAAGCGAAATAGTAAACAGGACTACTAATGCATTTTTAAATTTACAAAACAATAACTATATGCTGGAACTTAATGATATTTTAAAAAAATTACAATTAAAAGATAAATTAAAATATGAAATAATAGAAAAACTAAAAATTAAAACTAACAACGCACAAAAAATAAGCTATCTAGAAGAAATTAGAAACTGGTATATAATTCTTGGCAATACAGACGAAGAAAATAATACAACTATTGAAATAATCAACACTTATATAGAACTTGGAAATAATAAAAACTATTCATACTACTACGAAATGGCATTAAAAGAGTATTATTCCCTTCCCAATAAAATAAAAGAAAATTTAGATATAGATAAAGATTTTCTTTATGAAAAAATTGAGCGAACTAATAAAATACAACTAAGAAGCATTGAAGGTCTGGAAACTTCACCTATTAATATAAGTAATTTAACAGATAGTAGTATAAATATGGTAAAAAATAAAGATATTTCTACTGCATTGCGATTTTTTGCAAATGGCAGACAAAGAGTTGATTTTACTAATTTAAAAAAACAATCTGAAAATATCTATCAAAACTCAATAGCATCAATGTTTAAACACATACAATTATCACAAGATGGTAAAAAAATATCAGAGGAGCCATATGAAAATATAGTTTTATCTAAAAATTACAATATACACTTTAGTCTTACAGTATATAGCTTTATTATTCCAGCATTAAACCAAATTTTAATGGAGCACAGAATTTCCAAAGAGTATATTTATAATATATGTAATAATTCTTTACTTGTAGATAAAAATAGAGTTAATCTTTGGACAAAAGGATTACATCTTGGTTTTGAGCATGAATTTTTACTATCAGCACATATACTAATACCCCAAATAGAGTACCTAATTAGATTTATTTAAAAGAAAACAATGTTACAACTACCATAATTGATAACTGTGGAATAGAAACAGAAAAAAGCCTTAATAAACTCCTAAAAGAAGAAAAATTACAAGAGATACTAGAAATAGATCTAATAAAAGAATTACAATATTTATTAATACAACCAACATCATATAATTTAAGAAACGAAATAGTTCATGCTCTTGTAGATGACAATATTGATAAAGTGGGAATCATATATTTATGGTGGCTATGCTTTAGATTAATTTACAACATGCCATATAAATAAAACTTAACAAACCAAAGAAAACACTTTGGTTTGTATTTTAACCTTGTAAAACATCCCTTGCACATTCGCGTGAATTTTTAATACAATCATTCATAGCAACACCTTTATAGGCATTTGAGTTTAAATAAAGTCCTTTTACTTGCCTTATGTCTTTAAAAATTTCAGCCACATTTGATAAGTGACCTAAATTATAATTTGGTATGCCCTTTTCATGTCTTTTTACGTACGTCATTACCGGCTCATCAGAAATTCCCATCGTATTTCTTATGCCAAGTCTTGCAAGCTCAACTAAAGTTTTTTCATCTTTTAAGGCTAGATCTTTATCTCTTTGACCGCCTATCATAACGCGAAGTAGCACTTTACCATCAGGCGCTCTATCAAAAAATATAGAACTGTCCCATAAAATTCCAAGTAATGGTTGTTTTGATGAACTTGTTGTTAAAAGCCCAAAACCTCTTAAAGCATGATCAAGGTTTTCATATCCAAGCCCAACTACAGAAATAGGAGTGTATTCAATAGCTTTTAGTCTTTTTGAAGTATCTGGAAGAAGCTTGCTTAAAAGCTCGCAAGTTCTATAAGCAGGAGTTGAAATAATAACTTTATCAAACTCTAAATTTTTATCGCCATTTAGTATAAACTTATCATCTTTTTTTTCTATTTTTGAAATTTCAAAATTTGTAACAATCTTAGCATTTGATCTTTTACCAACTTCTTTTATTAAGGTCTCACACCCACCTTTAAAACTCATTAAAACTCCACTTGGAGCAGCACTTTTAGCTCTCATAGCAAGCATTGCTTTTATAAGTCCACCATATTTTTTTTCCATAGCTGTTATCTTCTCAAAACTTGCATTAACTGAAATTTTATCAGGACTTGAGCCATAAACTCCTGCAACCATTGGATCTAGGAAAGTTTCAGTTAATTCTTTTCCAACTCTTCTATAACCAAACTCTTGCAGTGTTTCTTCCATGTCATCTTTTTTTTGTGGTATAAAATACTCACATGCAACTCTTATTTTTCCAAGTGGCGACATAATCCCACTTAAAAAGAAATCTTTTACACCTTCTGGCATTTTATAAAGCTTATCTTTATAAATAAATCTAACTCTTGCATTGTCATTACTCTTTAAAAGTAAATTTTCTATGCCTGCATATTTTAAAAGCTCTAAGGTATCAGGTCTATTTGATAAAAAACCATTAGTTCCCTCTTCAACCAAAAACCCTTTTATGTTTTTAGTTCTCATTTTTCCACCAAGCTCTTTTTCTTTTTCAAAAACTGTTATATCGTATTTATCACCATCGCTATTACCAAAAAAATTTAGATAAAAAGCTGTTGTTAAGCCACTTATCCCTCCGCCGATGACTGCTATTTTCATACTCTCTCCTTGTAAATTTAAACCTTATATTACAATAAATTTATAAAAACTTGACTTAATCAAAAATTTCTTTATGTAAAATCTCTCTTAAAACCACAGTTGCATAACTTCCTTTTGTAAGTTCAAAACTCATGCTAAATTGGGCTAATTCAGGTGTGTATTTATAACTAACATTTTTTAAAAAACACCATGCAAAACGCCTACTTCCATTCATTTTTTCAATAAATTTAAATGAAGGATGATAAATTTCATCTTCTATATTTTTTGCCAAATCTTCACTGTCAAAAGCTTTGCTTCCAGGAAGTAAGCCAAAAGGAGCAATATCACGCTTTAAAAATCTTTCAACCTCACTTGTTAAATCTTTGCATAAAAATAATTTTCCGTATGGATAATGCCCCAAAACATCCCCATTAAAAAGTTTAAAAAAATTAGGTTGAAGTTTTAAATTTTTTATAATCTCTTTATCAAATCCATAAATTTTATTTATTTCATTCTCATTAAAATCTCTTACAAATTTTGAAATTTCAACTCTTTTACTAAGCCATTTATTAAAAAGTTCACTTTGATAAGCTGAAATTAAGAAATTTTTAATTTTTGGATTTTTCATCTTTAAATTTCCACTTAAAATTTCCTCACCCTCTTTTGCGTTATCTTCAAATTTACCAAATCTTTGAAAGCCAAAATAGTTTGCATAGCCATTTTTATCCAAATTTAAAAGAGCATTTTTAAGTTTTAAAGCATCAACCTCGCTAACTTTTTTAAGTCTTATAAAAAAACTATTTCCACTTAAATGACCGATTCTAAGTTTATTTTTATGTGTGAAAGTATCAGTTATTTTTAAACTCTCGTGAGTAAAATTTGCTAAGTTTTTTTCAAATTTTTTAGGAAGTGAGATAAATTGAGTTGTAAAACCCTCTTTATCTTTAAGTCCTGCATATCCAAAATCCCTCATTTTAACGCCTGAGTAATCACTTAAAATATGAAGTGCCTCAAAAGTTGTAAGTCCTTTTTTAGCGATATTTAGTATCAAGTGCTCACCATCACCGCTAAATTCATAAAGTGGAATTTCTCTAACTACAAAATCATCTGAATTTTTACTAAAATGCACATTTATGGGTGAATGATCAAGAGTAAAAAGTGGTTTAAAAATGCCAATTTCTTGCTCGTTTTTTATATTTTCCATCTATTGTTTCTCCAAAAATAGTAAGTTTTATCCTAGCTTTTTTAGCCTCGTTTATGATTCTAAATTTGTTTTTTTTACTAAAACTAAAAAGCACCTCATACTCTTCGCCACTTAAAAACTCATATTTTTTAAGCTTTTTTATAAATTTAATATTTTTATTTTTTGCGAATTTAGGCAAATCACACGCAAGCCCGTCACTTATATCCATAGCTGAGTTTATGAATTTTGATGAGTTATAAAAAAATTTATCCCTTAAAACAATATTTCTAAAGCGTGAGTTTTTTCCAAGAATTTTGTAGTTTTTAACGCATCTTTGAAGTGTTTTAAGTCCTTTTAGACTTCCTCCTAAATTACCTGTAAAGGCTAATAGCTCACCATTTTTAAGTTTTTTTCTAAAAATTGGTTTTTTTGCATAAGATATAATGCTTACACTAATTCCCAAAATATCGGACTTTACTGTATCTCCACCAATTATCTTAACTCCGTATTGTTTTGAAATATCTAAAATTCCATTTTTAAGCTCATCAATCTCTTTAAAAGTTATGTTTTTAGGAAGCATTAAACCAATTAATGTAAATTTAGGCTTTGCATTCATCACAATAGCATCGCTTAAATTTACACTCATTGCCTTTTTTCCTATTTCATAAAAGCTTAACCAGCCCATTTTGAAGTGGGAATTTTCCAAAAACAGATCCTTGCTTAAAACCCATTTTCCAAGCACTGCACCGTCATCTCCGATAAATTTATTACTGAATTTTGATATTACAAAACTTTCTTTATCCATAACTTATTATTTTATATTAATTTTGATAAAAAACTCTTTATAAGATTAAATTTGATACAATTTAACGAAATTTTAAAGGAAAAATATGGTTGAAATATCACTTTTTCGTTTTGATAGAAAAATAGATTTAGAAAGTTATTATAAGCCTTATATTTATGAGAATTTTGAGTTTTTAACTTTAAGAGAGCTTTTGCTAGACATTAAAAGAAATGATCCATACTTTAAATTTGGAAAAACTGAATTTGTAAAAATAAATGAAAAAATTGCAAATTTAGATGAGAATTTAGATGAAATTTTTAAAAAAACTGGCAATTTTATAAAAATCTCTGCACTTTGCCAAACTCGCTCGACAAAAGATTTGATAATTAATAATGATGATTTTATAAAAACCTACGATAGATTTAGTGAAATTTTAGGACAAAACAATGAAAAAGAGTTTTTTTTAAAATTAGAGCCTTTGTTTTATTCAAGCAAAATAAGAGAACTCAAAGAGGATTTTTTAGGAAATTCGGCATTTGTTTTTGCAAACTATCTAATAGAAAAATTTCCTTGTAAAAAGGATGAAATTTTAAATTTAATTAAAAATGAAATAATCTATTACATAAAACCACAATTTTTACTAAAAGATCCTTTTAAAACCGATGATATAGTAAAAAATCTAGCTAAAATGTTAAATTTGAATTTTTCAAAAAAAGAGAATTCAGTAAGCGATGAAGAGATAAAAAATGCAACAAAAAAAGTTGATTTTTCAAAATTTAATATCGCAGTTTATAATGATAAAAACTTACAAAATTTGGTTAAAGTTGTAGCAAATTTAGTTAATTTTGAGCTTGAAAATGAAAATATCGGATATGATATTTTAAAATTTGATAAAAAAGTTGCTTTAAATTTGGCAAGTGAAATTTTATTTAACGCTTATGATAGTGGGGCTGATTTTTTGCTAGTAAATGATAAAAGAGCTTTTTATATGTTTGATGCACTTAGTAAAGAGCTTCAAAAAGCGCAAAATAGAAGTTTAAATAACTTTTATATACTAATGACAGATGAGTTTTTATCACTTTTAAAAGGTGAAAATATAGAGTTTAAAAATCATAAATTAGAGGTAAAAATACTATGAAATTAAAAGATAAAGTCGCTATTATAACAGGTGCAACAAGTGGAATTGGTGCAAAAATAGCCGAAACTTTTATAGAAAATGGAGCTAAAGTTTTAATCATAGCAAGACATAAAAACGAAGGGCTTATTAAAACTCTTGGAAAAAATGCAAAATTTTTTAATGCTAATATAACAGATGAAAACAGTGTAAAAGAAATTTATAAATTTGCCATAAAAAGCTTTGGAAAAATTGATATTTTGGTAAATAATGCAGGGATTACAGGTCCAACAAAACCATCATTTGAGCTTAGTTTTGATGAATGGAAAGAGGTAATAAACTTAAATATAAATGGTACTTTTTTAATGAGCAAATACGCACTTTTAGAAATGATCAAACAAAAAAGTGGCAATATAGTAAATATCGCTTCTGTTCTTGGAATGGTTGCAAGTGAGGCTTTTAGCGTATATAGCACAAGTAAAGGCGCTATAATAGCCATGACAAAACAAGATGCTTTAAGTGTAGCAAAGTTTAATGTAAGAGTAAATTCAATATCTCCTGGAACGATAAAAACTAATGCTGTGGCAAATTTAGAAAAACAAATCGGCAATGAGGCATTTGATGAGATGTTTAACAAACCTCATCCACTTGGCGGTGTTGGAAGCGTAGAAGATGTGGCAAATGCAGCTCTATTTTTAGCAAGTGATGAAGCAAGGTGGATAACAGGAGCAAATTTAGTCGTTGATGGTGGTTTTACAATAAAATGAGTTTATAGTTACTGTAAAAAATTTGTTATTTTTATAATTAAATTTCAATTTATATTTTACTCCCTACATTATTGCAAATTGATTTTTAATTTGTTCTATATCTATACTTAAATTTTGTAAAAAATATTCTCTTACTTTTTCATAAACTGCATTATTATAAAAATAAATATAATAACATTTAAAATCGGCTCCATATCTATACACTGGTATAAGCTCATTTTGAGTTTCTTTTTCTTTTATGGGCTCTGCTATAATCAAAATAGGAAAAAATCTAAATCCATACAAAGTCTTATTTATAAAAAAATATATAATCATTTTATGTATAATATTTCCTATTTCAAACAGTAAAAATCCACCAATAAGCCCTACTATTAATAAAAAAATAATTTTTAATGGAATATATATAGAAAATATTAAAAAAATTCCAAAAAACAATATAAAAGCATATAAATTTACAAACTCTCCACTTGTTTTCCAAAATGGCTTACAAATATATCGTGAAATTTCTTTTATATCAATATTTCGGCTAGTTTCATCATCAACAATAAAAGAAATCTCACTATTTTTAAATTTAATTCCACACTCAAATTTTTTAATACTAAAATAATACTCTAATATAAAATTGGGAATAATAATGATAAAAAATAGAACTATCACTACTGGATATCCAAAAAATAAACTAAACATCATTGCACCAAACATTACTACAAAAATATACTGAGTTCCAGTAAAAAAACTACTGTAGTCTCTAATAATCAACGGCTCTTTATCATAATCTCTTTTATTTGAATTTATTTTGTTGTTTAGAATTTGAGAATTGTCCAAATCTGAGTTATTATTTAAATTCAAATTATCTGAGTTTAAATCATTTTCTAAATTTTTATTAGAATTTTCTTTATTATTAGAGTTATTACCTGAATTTGTTTTATTTCTAGGTCTATTATTTCTTAGATATTCTCTAAGTTTTTCTCTTTTATCATCACTCAAATTTTAGCCTTTTGCTGTTTAATTTAATATTATAAATCTTAAATACTATTTAAATTTTACTTAAATTAAATAAAATTATTATTTACTTTATCTAGTTCATTATTTGTAGTAATTTTTTACTCCTATTTTTTATTTATATCAAAACCAAAATTCATTAAAAAATATATTCTTAAAGACCGATAATCCCTATAACTAAATACCTTAAGCCAAATTCCTTTACCAAAGTGATAAAAAACTTCACCAATATCGTAAAAATCTATTGTTATATTCATCACTCTTCTAAATTTCCAGAAATTTTTAAAAGTTTTATTGTTTTTGTAAAAAATTATACAAAGTAGTAAATTCTGATAAAGATAAACAGACAAAATAGAAACTATTGGAATTAAAGAATAAAAAGGTTCCTCAAAATTTATAGTTATAATAAAAAAGCCTATAAGTAAAAACAGATATTTATCTTTTAGTTCTTTAATCCTAAAATTATCTTTTATTGTATTTTTATCTAATTTATAACTATCTTTTACCATATTGTTTTTTAAAAAATCTATTTTAGTTTTATATATTTTTATCTCATAATTATTAAAAATAGTAAAATAGCAATAAAGAATTACAGACAAAGTAACGATGGACAATAAAATACAAAAATATAATAAAAATTTATTTTCAAATAAAAAAACAGAATTAATAAATAAAATAAATAATAACGGCATTTGTGAGCATAAAAATGGGTCATAGTTTTTTACAATTAAAGGTTCTTTATCATAATCTCTTTGATTTGAATTTTTATTGCCTGAAATTTGAGAATTGTCTAAATTTAAATTTTCATCTGAATTTAAGTCATCTAATTCATTATTTGAATTTTCATAAGGGTTATTGCCTAAATTTGCTCTATTTTTAGGTTGATTATTTTTTAAATATTCTCTAAGTTTTTCTCTTTTATCATCACTTAAATTTTAGCCTTTTGTTACTCAATTAAATACTATATTTTATCTTTTAAAAGCTTAAATTAATTTGTTTATTAAAATTTTTGTAAAAGATTATTTCAAGAAAAAACTTAATTTGTAAATTTAGGCTAAAAAGCCTAAATTTATTTTAATATATTTTTAAAAAACTCTAAACTATCAAGTTTTTCCCATGGATAGTCTGGGTTTCCAACTTGTCCATGAGCTGCAACATTTGCGTATAAAAAAGTATCTTTACTAGGTTTATCAAGTCCAAATTTATCAGTTATCCACTTTGGAGTTAGAGGGAAATTCTCTAGGACAAAATTTGATAAAATTTCATCATCAATACCTTTTATATGTGTTCCCATACAATCAACACTAACTGAAACTGGTCTGGCCACACCAATAGCATAGCTCAGTTGAACGATACATTTTTTTGCCAAATTTGCAGCAACTATATGCTTTGCAATCCATCTTGCAGCATAAAGTCCACTTCTATCAACTTTTGTGTAATCTTTACTAGATTGTGCTCCACCACCTATTGGTGAATATCCACCAAAACTATCAACTATAAGTTTTCTACCGGTTAGTCCGCTATCATGAAGGCTTGAATGATTTACATATCTACCTGTTGGATTTATATAAATTATAGTTTCATCTTTATTAAAAAGCTCTTTTGGAAGCCCTGCTTCATCGATCAAGCCGCTTATTAACTCCCTAACTTTTTCAATACTCATACTCTCAACGCACGGAGCTGAAACAACAATAGTGTGTATCTTTAAAGGTTTGCAGTTTTCAAAATTATCTTTTGAACCGTAATCAATCGTTACTTGAGTTTTGATATCAACTCCAAGCTCATGAGGATGAGCTTTTGCATATTCATAAACTTTATCGCATAAAAGTCTTGCGTAAGTAATAGCTGCTGGCATAAATTCTTTTGTTTCATTGCTTGCAAAACCAAACATTATACCTTGATCTCCAGCTCCTATTTCGCCTGAACTTTGATCAACTCCGGTGCTTATATCAGGACTTTGCTCGTTTAAAAATACATGAACTTCGATATCATCTAGGTGAAGACACTGCTCCTTTGTAAAGTGTGGATTTGCACTATAACCTATGTTAGAGAGTGCATTTTTTACAATATTTTCATAATCACTTTGGCTAAATTTTACTTTTGATTTAACTTCACCGCCTATTACTATATGATTTCCTGCAACGAAAACCTCACTTGCAAGTCTTGCATCTTTATCTTTTCCTAAAACCTCATCTACAATGCTATCAGCTATAATATCAGCGCATTTATCAGGATGACCAGGACTTACAACTTCTGATGTGAATAAATACATAAATCTCCTTAAAAGAAATAATTGCAAATTCTAGCTTTTATTTTTTAAATTATGGTAAATTTACTAAATTTATCTAATTTTTATTTTAATTTAAAATTTAAATTTCAACTTCAAATTCGGTCTTACTTTTAATTTCAAGTATTTTTAAATTTTTACAAAAGTTAGCTCCAACATCCATACTATAAACATTATTAGGTCGTTTGTGAATTTGATTTATTACACTTGGCGTATGTCCATGATAGATTTCCTTACCGGTAGTATTATAATCCCAAAAATTTTCCCTACTCCAAAGCACAAAATCCTCATTTTGCTCAACAACTCGCCCATCATATCCAGCATGAACAAAAATATAACTTTGCGAGATTAAAATATGAGGCATTTTCTCAAGCCACTCTTTTAGCCATTTTAAACTTTCTTCGCCATCTAGCCCATGCCAAACACTCTTAAATTTAGGATATTTTCTAAAAGATAACTCTGTATTTTTACCACCGCTTAATCTCCAAATTCTTTTTATTGCCATATCATTACAAAATCCACCTTTATACATCATAATTTCATGATTTCCAAGAATATGTTTTATTGTATATCCATTTTCCATAAGCTCTTTATATTTATAGTATAAATCAGCAGTTTTTTTGCCCCTATCACAACTGTCACCTAAAATAACAATTAAATCATCTTTTGTAAATTTGATCTTTTCAAGCATTTTAATAAATAAATCATAGTTTCCATGGAGATCTCCAAAAACATAAATTTTATCAAATATATCCTCATTAAAATTTTCTATTTTTACCACATTTTTTCCTTAGTCACCTTTGTTATTTTTTTATATTTTATTAAAAATTTTAGTATTTTTTTTAAATATCATTGCAATTATGCTTTAAAGTCATATTTTAACAAAACTATGATAAAATACAATATTATTTATTTTGGAAAAACTATGGATTTTAAAAATTTAGAAAAAGATTTATTAATTTTTTTAGACGAAAACCTAAAAGTCACAGGTAGAAAAAATTTTATTTTAGGAGTTAGTGGTGGACTTGACTCAGCTGTTGTTTCTGTGCTTTGTAAAAAGGTAGCTCCAACATATGCAAAAATAATGCCCACAAACTCATCAAATAAAGCAAATTTAGATGATGCAATAAATCACTGTAAAAAATTTGATATAAACTATGAAATTTGTCCAATTGACAAACTGATAAAAACTTATGAAAAAATCTTTTTAAATAAAAAAATCTCTACTCATAGAATTGGAAATTTATCTGCTAGAATTAGAATGATGGTTTTATATGATCTTAGCGAAAAACTTGATGCTGTCGTTGTGGGAACTTCAAATTTAAGTGAGTTAATGCTTGGATATGGAACTATTTTTGGTGATTTGGCGTGTGCATTTAACCCTATTGGAGAAATTTTTAAAACTGAGATTTTTGAATTTGCCAAATTTTTAAAGATAGATGAAAAAATCATTTCTAAAAAACCTTCAGCTGATCTTTTTGAAGGTCAAAGTGATGAAAAAGATCTTGGGTATGATTATGAAACTTTGGATAAAGTACTTAAAAAAATTTATGATGATGGATTAAATTTTAAAGAACTTTGTGAGATTTTTAATGAGAGTTTAGTTAAATTTATAACATCTAAAATAGAGCAAAATAGCTTTAAAAGGCGTATGCCAAAAATTGCAAATGTAAGGAAAAGTAGTGCAAATACCATTTTTTAGACCACAAATTACAAGAGATGAAAAAAATAACATAAATCAAATTCTAGATGATCCAACATTTGATGCAGCACTAAGTTTTGAAAATGAAGTTATAAATTTTTTTAATTCAAAATACGCTATTTCTACAAATAATGGTACAACCGCTCAACACCTTGCTTTAAGAGCTATGAATATAAAAAGAGCAGATAAAATAATTTGTTCTGTAAATTCATTCCCAGGCACAGCTGAAGTTATAAGACATTTTGATGCAGAGCCAATTTTTACAGATATCAATGAATCTGATTTCAATATAAACATTAAAAGTTTAGAAGCTGTTTTACAAAAACACAATCATAAAAAATTAAAAGCTATTTTCGTATCTCATATTGCAGGTCAAAGTGCTGATTTAAATAGCATTTATGAACTTGCTAGGAAATTTGATTTAAAAGTTATAGATGATGCAAGTAACGGCGTAGGGACTATGTATAATAATGTAAAAATAGGCTCTATAAATGATTCATTTATCTCGACTTTTCAGCTAAATCCACAATTTAAAAAAGCAGTTGCAACAGCTGGATTTTTCACAACAAATGATGAAAAAATTGCTTCAAAAGCAAAACTTATAAGAAATCATGCAATAGTTACAAATACTCAAAAGGATGGGAGCCTGGATTATATTTATGACGTCGTTGATATTGGTGAAAAGTATGATTTAAATGGAGTTTGCGCAGCTTTTGCCTCATCTTGGTTTAAAAAAATACCAAATTTCATTAAAAGGCGAAAAGAAATAGCTCAAATTTATAATAATGAACTTAAAAACTGCCCCCATATAACCACACCACTAGCAAAAAAAGATCATATCTATACTCAATATATCATAAAAATAGATAGAAATAGAGATGATTTTGCAAGAAAATTGAAAGAAGCCGGAGTAAATGTCTCACTTCATTATATTCCACTTTATTTACTTTCATACTATAAACAAAAATACGGACATAAAGTAAATGACTTTCCAATAGCCTTAAAGACTTATCAACAAATTTTATCTTTACCAATTTATGCTGATTTAAGTGATGAAGAGGCACATTATGTCTGTGAAAAAGTAAAATTTGTAGCAAGTAAACATGTATAAAAAAAATTTTCACAACTGGGTAAACAAATACTTTTACTCACCAAATTTTTCACAAAAATTCATTGCGAAACTACTGCTTCCACTAAGCTATATTTACACTTTTATAGTAATTATTAAAAAAATTTTAAGCAAAGAAAAAGATCTTAATATAAAAATAATAAGTGTTGGAAATTTAATAGTTGGAGGAAGTGGAAAAACCCCATTAACGCTTGCACTTTACAAGCATTTTAGTAAAGACTATAAAACATTTATAATTTTAAGAGGATATAAAAGATCTTCTAAAGGCTTAGTTGAAGTTTGCATTGATAATAAAATTTTAGTTGATGTAAGACAAAGTGGCGATGAGGCTATGGAATATGCACTAAATAACGCAAATGTAATAGTTAGCGAAAATAGGATAAATGCAATACAAAAAGCTAAAAACTTAGGAGCAAATTTAATTATTCTAGATGATGGATTTTCTAAATTTAATATTAAGAAATTTAATATTTTACTAAAACCACCGATTAGGCCATATTTTAACTTTGCTTTACCAAGTGGGGCTTATAGATATCCACTATTTTTTTATAAATTTGGAAACTTCATAGTAGAAAATAATGAAAACAAAAAGCACTCTTTTATAGAAAATGAAACTAAAAATATGGTTTTAGTAACGGCAATTGCAAATCCGAAGCGCTTAAAAGAGCATTTTAATAAATGCATTGGGAAAGAATTTTTCCCAGATCATCATGCTTTTACAAAAGATGAGCTTTCTCAAATTTTAGAAAAATATAATGCAACTTCACTTCTAGTTACAATGAAAGATTATGTCAAAATCAAAGATTTTGGTTTGCCAACTTCAATTATAAGACTTGAAATTTCACTTAGTCAAACTCTTATAAAAGCTATTTCAAATTACATAAAGTAAGAATATGATAAAATTAAAAATAAATTCTTAAAGGAGAAAAAAATGGTAATTTTGCAAGTATTATTTGACTACAAAGGTGGTTTTGGCGATGAGATGTATAAAGAGTGTAAGGATTTAGCAAATTCTATAAATCAAGAAAAAGGCTTTTTGTGGAAAATTTGGACAGAGAACAAAGAAGATAAAAAAGCTGGCGGAATATATGCATTTGATAATGAAGAAAACGCTAAGAGTTATATTTTAATGCATAAAAAAAGACTTTCTGATTTTGGTGTAGCATCAAATTTCACTTACGAAATTTTAAATACAAACGATGAGCTAAGTAAAATTACAAATTTTAAAATAAAATAATGCAAAAAAAATTAAAAATGGCGAAGTCAAGAACAGCTGAGATAATCCTCTCAGCTTTACCATACATAAGAAAATTTAAAGATAAAATTTTTGTTGTAAAATACGGAGGCTCAGCTCAAATAGATGAGGAGCTTAAAAATGATTTTGCAAAAGATATAGTGCTAATGAGTATGGTTGGCATAAGGGTTATAGTGGTTCATGGCGGTGGAAAAAGAATAAATCATTATCTAGATAGACTTGGAATAAAAAGCGAGTTTAAAGACGGTCTCAGAATTACAACAAAAGAATCTATCGATGTCGTTGAAATGGTATTAAGCGGTCTAATAAATAAAGAAATAACTGCACTTTTAAATGAAAATGGCGCAAAAGCAATTGGACTTAGTGGAAAAGATTCACACTTGCTTAGTTCAAAGCCACTTAAAAATGGAGCTTATGGCTTTGTTGGGGAAATAAATAGTGTAAATAAAAATATGCTTGATTATATTTTAGATGGTGGATATATACCTGTTATTGCACCAATTTCGGTTGGTGAAAATTCACAAAGCTACAATGTAAATGCCGATCTTTGTGCAAGCAGTATCGCAAAATGTATAAAAGCTGATAAAGTTATTTTTCTAACAGATACAAAAGGTGTTTTAGATAAAAATGGTGAATTAATAAGCACTTTAAATAGCGATGAAATTCAAAATCTTAAAAATGATGGCACGATAAGTGGAGGCATGATACCAAAAATAGATGCTTGCTTAGAGTGTGTAAAAAATGGTGTAAATGGAGCTCACATCATAGATGGCAGAATTTCTCATTCAATTTTACTTGAAATTTTTACAGATACTGGCATAGGAACTTTGGTAAAATGATAATTTTAACAACAGTTTCATCTAAAAAAGAAGCCATTTTCATATCAAAAAAACTTCTTGATAAAAAAGCAGCGGCTTGCGTTAATTTTTACAAGATAAAAAGCCTTTATTTTTGGAAAGAAAAACTTCATAAAGAAAAAGAATTTCAACTTATCATAAAAACAAATAACTATAAAAAAGTAAAAAAAATTCTTTTAAAACACCATTCTTACGATACACCTGAGATAATATCTTTAAAATTTAATAAAGTGTATAAAAAATATAAAAAATGGATTAAAAATAGCATAAAAGGATAAAAATGAATTTAACCTCCACAAGAGATAAAACCCAAAGTGTTGCTTTAAGTTATGCGCTTTTAAACCCGAGTGCAAATTTTGGTGGACTTTTTGTTCCCAAAAATTTTCCTAAATTTGATGATGAATTTTTTAAAAAAGCAGTTCATTTAAGCTATAAAGAACTTGCACTTGAGATAATTAATAGTTTTGATTTTGATATAGATGAAGAGATTTTTAAACTTGCTTTAAGTTCTTATGATAAATTTGATGATAAAAATATTCCATTAAAAATAGAAAAAATTAGCAAAAATCTATATATAAATGAGCTATATCATGGACCTACAAGAGCATTTAAAGATATGGCTTTACAACCATTTGGCATAATCATAGATGAGCTTGCAAAAAAAGATAATAAAAATTATTTAATAATTTGTGCAACAAGTGGTGACACTGGACCAGCCACATTAAAAGCCTTTGAAAACTCAAAAAATGTAAAGGTAGTTTGCCTTTATCCACATGAAGGAACAAGCGAAGTTCAAAGACTACAAATGGTAACTTCAAATGATAGAAATTTAAAAGTCATTGGAATAAAAGGAAATTTTGATGATGCACAAAAAGCTCTTAAAACTCTACTTGGCGATGATGATTTTAAAAACACATTAAAAAAAGAAAATTTATTTTTAAGTGCTGCAAATTCTGTAAATTTTGGCCGTATTTTATTTCAAATTATTTATCATTTTTATGCTTATGTAAATTTCCTTAAAAACGGCATTTTAAAAGGTAATGAAACATTTGACATCATAGTTCCAAGTGGGAATTTTGGAAATGCCTTAGGAGCGTATTATGCTAAAAAAATGGGGGCAAAAATTGATATTATAAAAATAGCTTCTAATCAAAACAATGTTTTGACAAATCTTTTCAATGATGGAATTTATGATATAAAAAATAAAAGCTTAATTAAAACAATAAGCCCTGCAATGGATATTTTAGTTTCATCAAATGTTGAAAGGCTTTTATTTGATAAATTTGGAGATGTTAAAACAAAAGAATTAATGCAAAATTTAAAAGATAATAAAAGCTATAAAATACCTAAAATAAATGGTTTTGAGGCGAAATTTTGCACTGATAAGGAGTGCATAAATTTCATAAAAGAAATTAGTAAAAAAGGCAAATTAATAGATCCACACACTGCAACTTGCTTTAAATTTACACCAGTTAAAAAACCAACCGTTATAACATCAACTGCTCATTGGGTGAAATTTACACCATCAATGATAAAAGCTATTAAAAATGACGAAATAAAAGATGAAAAAAATGATATGCTAAATTTAGCAAAAGAGTTTAATGATAAAGTTCCAAATGAAATTTTATCTCTTTTTAGCAATGAAGAAAAACATAAAACAATAGTCGAAAAAGAAGAGATTAAAAATACAATAATAGAGTGGATAAAAAAATGATAGTAATCCCTGCAAGACTTAAATCAACTCGTTTTAAAGATAAGATTTTAGCTGATATTGGTGGTGTTCCAATGTTTATAAAAACTGCACAAAATGCTAAAAAAGTTGGTGATGTTTTAATAGCAGTTGATAATGAAGATATCCTAAATATATCTTTAAAATATGGTTTTAAAACAGTCTTAACCTCCACATCACACAATAGCGGAACAGATAGAATTAATGAAGCTGTTTTAAAAATGGGTTTAAAAGATGATGAGATTATTATCAACCTACAAGGCGATGAACCATTTTTTGAAACTGAAAATTTATCAAAATTTAAAGAATTTGCAAATATTGCCATAACAAAAAAAGGTTATTTCATGGCAAGTGCGTATAAAAAAATAAGTCAAATCGATGCAGACAATCCAAATTTGGTAAAAGTTGTTTGCGATAATCTAAATAACGCAATCTATTTTTCAAGGGCAAAAATTCCATATCCAAGAGAAAGTTTTAATGGCTATAGAGGACATATTGGAATTTATGCTTATAGCGTAAAAAACCTAAATGAGTTTTGTGATTTCGATGAAAGCATTTTAGAAAACACAGAAAAACTTGAGCAACTTCGTGCTTTATCAAATGGTAAAAAAATCGCAATGTGTGAGCTTGCTACTGAAAGCATTGGAATTGATACAAAAGAAGATTTGGAATTTGCTCTTAAAAAATTTAAAAGCCAAATTTAGTTATTTCTAGATATAGTTTTATGATATATTAAGGAGAAAGAAGTGAAAAAGATTTTAACAATTTTAACTTTTTTTACATTTATTTTAATTGGATGTGGTGGTTCAAGTGCAGAAAAAACAGCTGTTGATTTTACACAAAAACTTTATACAAGCAACACAAAAACAGTTGTTGATATGCTTTATTTAGGTGATGAAAAACCATCAAAAGCAGATATGGATTTTGTATTTCAAAAAATTGATTCTGTTTTAGAGCAAAATAAAGCAAAAGCAAAAGAAAGGGGAGGATTTAAAAAAGCTGATGTTATAAAAAAAGACATTGATGGAAATACTGCCAGCATTAGAGTCCAAACCACATTTAAAGATGGCTCAACCCAAGCTGACACGATGGATCTTATAAAAATCAATAATAAGTGGAAGATAAGATTATAAAAAAAATATTTCCATTTTTATTAATATTTTTTATATTAGTAGGTTTTTTTACATATAAAAACACCAAACTAAAAAGTCCTAATTTTAGCTACATCCCTGAGTTTAAGCTTGGGGATCTTATATTTAGACATGGAAACACAATGGATAGTTTCCTAATAGCAAAAGCAAGCGATTTTAAATACTCACATGTGGGAGTTATATTGTCATTAAATCCTATAAAAGTTATACATTCTCTACCAGACAAAAATAAAAATGGTGTTATTATAGAAAATTTAGATGATTTTTTAGAAAATGCTACTGATTTTGGCGTAGCAAGGGTTAAATTTTTAGACAAAAATAACACTTTAATTTTTCTAAATAATTTAAAATTAAAACTTGGAAGTAAGTTTTCACTCGATAAAAATGGACTTTACTGCACAACATTTATAGTAAATGAGCTTAATAAATTTAAAAAAATGAATCTTTCATATACAAAAGTAAATTTACCACTACTACAAAAAGAGTATCTTTTTCCAAAAGCAATATGGAATGATGAAAATATAGAAATAATCTATGAAAATTAGACCTTTAAAAGAAATATTTCTTATTTTAAAGCTAGATTTATTTATGTCTTAAAAGATCAATTAAGCTTTTTTTAGGATTTTTTCCATCTATTGTTAGTGCAACTTCTCTTGCAATTGGTGTATATATATTATGCAAATTTGCTAGTTTTAAAATAGCCTTTGAAGTTAAAATTCCCTCAGCAACTTCGCCCAATTCTTCCAAAATTTCATCTATTTTTTTACCTTGTGCTAAACCAAAGCCTACTCTATAATTTCTTGATAAATTGCTTGATGCAGTTAAAAACAGATCCCCTGCGCCACTAAGTCCTAGAAAAGTCTCATCTTTTGCACCAAAAAATTTACCAAATCTTGCTATTTCTACAAGACCACGAGAAATGAGACTAGCTCTTGCATTGTTGCCTAAATTTAATCCATCGCATATTCCACTTGCTATTGCAATGACATTTTTATATGCACCGCAAACTTCAGCTCCTATAACATCATCTGATGAATAAGCCTTAATATAATGTGGAAAAAATGAGCAAAACTCTTTTGCTAAGTTATCGTTTTTAGAACTAACAACAACAGCACAAGGGAGCTTTTTTAAAACCTCGCTTGAAAATGATGGCCCAGAAAGAGTTGCTAAATTGTCTTCACTAACAAATTTAGCAAAAATTTCATGTAAAAACTCTCCACTTTTGGCATTTATCCCTTTTGAGGCGACTAAAATTTTTTGGTTATTATAAACAAAATTTTTCTCAAGCCAAGACTTAGTTATTTGAGATGAAAGACTAAAAACTAAATATTCACATTTTAAAGCTTCTTCTAAACTAACAAAGTTAGGTATATCTTTTTTAGTTCTTGAAGTTGTAACGCATTCATTTTGAAAGCTAAAAGCATCAAAAAGTGCACTTCCCCATTTTCCAGCTCCAATAACTGCTATCTTAGCCATAAACAAACCTTAAAGTTTAGCTTTTAAAAGCTCGTTTACTTTTGCAGGATTAAACGCACCTTTTCCGGCCTTCATAACTTGTCCTACAAAAAATCCAAAAAGTTTATCTTTTCCGCTTTTATATTCAGCAACCTTATCACCATTTTTAGATAATACTTCGTCTATAACTGCTAAAATTGAAGCATCATCGCTAATTTGTTTTAAGCCAAGCTTATCGATAATATCATCAACTTTTGCATTGTTCTCCATCATATTATCAAGCACATCTTTTGCTGCTTTTTGAGATATAGTATTATCTTCAATCCTTTTTAAAAGCTCACTCATTCTTAAGCTATTAACTGGGCTTGTTTCTATAGTTAAACCATTTTTAAGTCTTCCTAAAAGCTCAACTGTAAGCCAAGTAACACAAAGCTTTGGATCGTGTCCTTTAGAGATTAAATCTTCAAAATAAACAGCCATAGCATAATCATCAATAATAACTTTTGCATCACTTTCTTTTATCTCGAGCTTTTCAACATACCTTTTAAGCTTTGCGCTAGGAAGCTCAGGTATATTAGTAGCTTCTTTCATCATTTCATCACTTATATGGACAGGAAGCAAATCAGGATCTGGAAAATATCGGTATTCTGCACTATCTTCTTTGCTTCTCATTGATTTAGTTGTCAAATTAACTGTATCAAAAAGCCTTGTTTCTTGGACAACTTCACTTTCATATTTACCATCTTCATAAGCTGAAATTTGACGCTCTACTTCATACTCGATTGCTTTTTGTATAAATTTAAATGAGTTTAAATTTTTTATCTCAACTCTTGTGCCGTATTTACTCTCGCCTTTTGGACGAATGCTGACATTAACATCACATCTAAAACTTCCTTCTTGCATATTTGCATCGCTTATATTAATAAATCTTAAAATTGAGTGAAGTTTTTTAAGATAAGCAACTGCTTCATCACTACTTCTTAAATCAGGCTCGCTAACTATTTCTAAAAGTGGAGTTCCAGCTCTATTTAAATCAACCAAGCTTCTATCGTTTTCATGATTATTTTTACCAGCATCTTCTTCTAAGTGTGCTCTTGTAATTCCTATTCTCTTATTGCTTACTTCGTCTGTGTCTATATATAGCTCTCCATGCTCAACAATAGGAATAGTAAATTGAGAAATTTGATAAGCTTTTGGAAGATCTGGATAAAAATAGTTTTTTCTATCAAAAACAGAGTTTTGATTAATCTTTGCATTTACAGCCGTTCCAAAGCTAATTGCCTTTTTAACAGCTTCTTTGTTTAAAACCGGCAAAGCTCCAGGAAGTGCTAAGCAAACAGGGCAAACATGAGTATTTTGTTTATCTCCAAAACTTGTAGAGCAAGAACAAAAAATCTTGCTTTTTGTATTTAACTGACAATGAACTTCTAAACCAATAACTGTTTCAAATACCATATGATAATCCTTATAAAATTTCTAATTCATTATTTTACTATAAAAAGTTTTTAAATTTGATAAAGTTTTGTAATAAAAAGAATAAAAAACAAATTTAGCCCAATTTTGAGCTAAATTTTTAATAATTCAAAAATTTTAATGCTCGTCGATTACAACAGCACCTGCTAAATAAACATAACTTAAAACAACAAAAATAAATGTTTGAAGTATAGCCATAAAAGTTAAAAGTGCATAAGGAATCATTGGAACAAACCAAGGTGCAAGTGTAAGCATAACCAATAAGAATAAATCATCACCTTTTATATTTCCAAACAAACGAAATGATAAAGAAACAATCCTTGAAAGATGTGATACCATCTCAATCACAAACATAAACGGAGCCATAACTTTTATTGGACCACAAAAGCTTTTCATATATTTAAAAAAGCCATTTATCTTAATGCCTTGATAGTGATAATAGATAAAAACACAAGTTGTAAGTGCAAGAGTTAAATTCAAACTAGCCGTTGGCGACTCAAAGCCAGGAACCATACCAACGATATTTGCTGTAAAAATAACAAGACCCAAAGTCCCAACAAGTGGTAAATATCTCCTTGCTAACTCATAACTTCCCATTGCATCTTTTCCAATAGAGATAATACCGTTTATATAAGCTTCAAAAATATTTTGAGCGCCATAAGGCACAAGTTGAAGCGAGTTTGTCGCCATTCTAGCAAGCAAAACAACAATAGCAACTATAAGCAAAAAGTGAAACACATAAATAAAAGTATGATTGTAAGTAATCAAACTACCAGCAAATAAAAATATATCTTTTAGCATTCTAACCCCATAAATAAAAATTTCTAAGCCATTCTACACTATTTTTGGTTAAACAATATTTAAATTTTGCTTTTTATTTTACAATATCGTATAAAATTTTTAAAATTGTCGCACAAACCATAATTAAAAACAGAGTTTTTATAAATTTTACATCTTTTTTAATTACCATATTTGAACCCATATATCCACCTATCATCTGACCAACACCCATTAAAAGCCCAATGAGCCATAAAATATGTCCACCAAAAATAAAAACTACTAAAGCCACAATATTTGAAGTAAAGTTTAAAATTTTTGTGTTTGCGACGGCTTGTTTCATTGATAATCCCAAAACACCAAGAAATGCAAAAGTCCAAAAACTACCAGTTCCAGGTCCTAAAAATCCATCATAAAACCCTATTAAAAGCCCAAAAATAATAAAAAACGCATTTTTACTCATCTTTGCTTCTTTTTGGGTTTCGCCTAAATTTGGTGAAAAAATAGTATAAATCACAACAAAAATAAGCAAAATAGGAATTATATAGTTTAAAAATTTTGGATCTATAAAAAGCACACTTATAGTTCCCGTGCAAGCACCAATAAGCGTAAAAATAATACCTATAAAAATCTCTTTAAAATTTATAAAACCTTTTCTAGTAAAATTTACAGTTGCTGAAAGTGTCCCGAAACATCCTTGAAGTTTATTCGTAGCAAGTGCTGCGTGAGGTGGTACCCCAACTGCCATAAGTGCGGGCAAACAAATAAGTCCTCCACCGCCAGCAATTGCATCAATAAAACCGCCAATAAAAGCAACTCCAACTAAAAGTATAATTTGCCAAATTTCAAACTCCATCTTTTTCTCCCGTTAAATATCTTTTAAAATTTCATCTATTTCGCCACTTTGACCAAGCCTATAAAGTCCAAAATCATATTTTATAGGATCATTTTTATCAAATTCTCTAAGTTTATTAGTTAGTTCTAATACAGCTTCAAAATCATAAGTTTTTCTACTCATTAAACCTAATTTTAAAGAAACTCTGTGTGTATGAATATCAAGTGGCATTAATAAATCTTTTTTATCAATATTTTTAAAAAGCCCCAAATCAATGTCTTTATCTCTTACCATCCATCTTAAAAACATATTGTATCTCTTATAAGGGGATTTTGGTTTTTTATCAAAGTTTTTACCAAAGAAAAACTCATAACCATCACTTCTATAATTGTTTAGTGAATAAATTGTAGAAATTAAATTATTAATACCATAGGCTAAATTTTCGCCTTTTTCAAAGCCTTTTTTTATCAAATTTTCTATATTTTTATCATTTTTAAGGCGTTTTATAGTTATAAATATCTCGGCAACATCGCGTGAGTTTTGAAACCTATATTTTTTATTTTTATAGAAATTTCTTATTTCATTGTCATTTTCATTTAAAAGTTCAAAATTTAAAGAATTTAAAAATTTAACTATCAATCTAGCATTTCCATAAGCAAACAAAGCACTAATTAATGCGATATTTGGCTCTTTAAACTTAGCAGCAACCCAAAGTGGGTCTGGATTTGCATACAAATTTTCTTTGCAATTTTTAATATCAGCGTGATAATCAAGTAAGGTTTTAAGGTTTTGCATTAAATTTCTTTTTTAAAATAAGTCATGCTTGTTTTTCCAAATTTTTTTGATTTAAAAAGCTTAAATTTGCCTATTATTTCATCAAATTTAACATCGCTATTGTGCTCAATTGCCACTAAAAAAGCATTGTAATTAGATAAATTTTTTATTGTTTCACACACTTTTTTATAAATATCGTCATAGCCATCTCTTATGTCAAATGGCGGATCAAAATAGATTATAAACTCATCATTATTTTCTTTTAAAAGAGTTTGTAAGCCATTAAAACAATCACTGTTAATTGCGATTAAATCACTGCTTATGCCTTTAAAATTTGATTTTAAAATTTCAAATGCAGCCTTATCTTTTTCAAAACCATAGCATTTTTTCGCACCATTGCTTAATGCCTCAGCCGCCATTACGCCGCTTCCTGCAAACATCTCTATAAATATTTTATCTGCAAACTCAAATCTAAAAGTATCAAAAAAAGAGCTTTTTACTAAGCTTTTTGTACTCCTAGTTGTTGTCTTTGAAGGAATTAAAAGTTTTTTTCCTTTAAATTTTCCACTACTTATTTGGGTATATAATTTATTCATAATGCTCTTTTACTAGTTTTATTAATTTTGACTTAAACTCATCTACAAGTAAAGATATTTTATCTTCTAAATTTTCTTTTAAATTGTTGTCTTTGACAATAAAATCAAACTCTTCAAGTGCATAAAGAAGATCTTTTTTACTAAAAGGAATAGTAAGATATGGTGAATCATCTCCTATGTAAAAAACTCTTTTATTGCTTTTTTTGTTTATATCGCTTATGATAAAATCAGCCTCTTCTTCATTTACTAAATAATCTTTTAAAAAAATTTCTAAAGTCTTTTGCATAATCAAACATTCACAATTTACCGCAATTCTCACTTTTAATATCCTTTGCTAAACTCTATCATTTTAAATTTTTCACCCATTTCAATCATTAATCTTTTAAGCTGCAATACACCATTTTTATAGGCATTTTCACCAGCATTTTTAAGTAGAGTTTCTAAAATTTCATCTGCTTTAAAATTTATTAATGCCTTGCTTTGAGAACAAAAATTCTCAAATTGTACATCTTTAAATTTCAAAAACTCATCTTTAATATTTCTAAAAACAAGATTATAAGTAATATCGCTTTTTTGATAAAATTCTTTTAAATTTTTAATATCAAAAAAATTATAAACTTGATGTTTTGAAAAAACCCTTAAAGTAAAATCATCTCTTGGTGTAAAATCTCCATAATCAAAACTTAAAAATCTAAATTTTTTTGAACTTTGATAAATTTCTAATAAAAATTTATCAAATTCCAAAACAACTTCACCTTTTTTTATACCCTGTTTTTTAGCTAAATCTACAATTTCTTTTGAAGACGTTTTAAATATAGGTTTAAAATTTTCAATAAACAGCATCTTTTCATTATCCACAACTTCACATTTAAAAGTATCAAAAAGCTCATTTGATATAAAAAAAGCATTTTTAAACTTAGCTTCTTTAAGGCTTGAAAGATAGTTTAATTTTACTTCTTTTCCTATTTTATTTTCAAAATTTGTTTTTTGAATTGTTCTTAAATTTTCAAATGGTTCAACTATGAAAAATTCAAAATTTTTAAGTTTTGTTTTATCAAAAGTATAAATTCCTTGGATTATATCACAAATCAAATGCCCTTCATTTGCGCCTATTTCAACTATTTCAAAGTTTTTATTAAAACTCATTATATATTTTGCAATACAAATTCCAAAAAAAGAACCCACACTTACTGAGGTATAAAAATCGCCTTCTTTGCCAATTTTTACACTTTTTTGATAATATCCATCTTCGCCAAAAAGCCAGCTATCGATAAATTCACTAAATTTCATCTAGTCTATAAACATTTTAAAGATATTTTAAATCTTTTAAAACCCTCTTTGATTTCATCTTTATCTATATTTAAAGGTGGTAAAAACCTAAGTATATTTGTGCCTGATTTTAGTATCAAAAGTCCATTTTCAAGGCATTTTTTATAAATAATATCTAAATTTTTACTATCTTTTAAGACAAGTCCTTGCATAAGTCCAAGTCCAGTTCTTTTTTCAAATATTAATGGATAGTCTTTGATCATTTCATCTAAATGTTTTTTAAAATTTTTAATGTTTTTATCAAAATCACCGCTTTTTTTAAGCTTTACAAGCTCTTTAAGCGTTGTAAGTGCAACATTTGTTACTAAATGATTTCCACCAAAAGTACTTCCATGATCTCCAAATGTAAAAATATCTTCTTTGCTTACGCAAGCTCCTATTGGAACACCACCACCAAGTCCTTTGGCAAATGTTATAATGTCTGGCTTGATACCATACTCTTTAGAGGCTACAAACTCACCAGTTCTATATACGCCACACTGAACCTCATCTGTTATTAAAAGTAAATTTCTTTGTTTCAAAACTTCGCTTAGCTTTAAAACACTGTTTTTATCAAGAGCTCTTACACCGCCCTCACCTTGAACAAGCTCTATAATAACAGCTACTGTTTTTTCACTAATGTTTTCTATAATCTCATCAATTGAGTCAAAAAATTTAAACCCATCAGGATATGGTGCAAAATCTTTGGAATGAAATTTATCTTGTCCAGTTAGCTTTAAGGTTGCAATTGTTCGGCCGTGAAACGAGTTTTTTAAAGATAAAATTTCATATTTTTTTTCTTTAAAATTTTTTGTGCCGTATTTTCTAGCAAGTTTTATCGCACACTCATTTGCCTCAGCTCCTGAGTTGCAAAAAAACGCGTATGTTTTATATCCTAGTAATTTTGATATTTTTTTAGCAAGTTTTTCTTGCGTTTCATTTTTATATAAATTTGAAGTATGAAGTATTTTTTTACTCTGTTTATTTATAGTTTTTAAAATTTTATCATTTGCATGACCTAAAGAACACACCCCAATTCCAGCTGCAAAATCAATATAATCTTTACCATTTTTATCTACTAAAACAGAATTTTTACCTTCTGTAAAAACTATATCTTCTTTTTTATAATTACTCATTAAATAGCTCATTTTTCCTCCTCAATTTTTGGTAATCTCCAATTTTTTTTATGTGCAATCATCCTAAAAGCCACACCAAAAGCAAAAAGTATCATTATAAAAAACATATTGTTTAACCCAACTAAATCCATAAAATAATAAATTAGCCCCGTTACTATGCAAACTGTTCCATAAAACCCTGTTTTCATAAACCATGGAACTTCATTATAAAGCATATCTCTAAAAATTCCCCCGCCAACGCCATTTGCAAGAGCTATTAACAAAACTCCAAATATATTATATCCATACTCCAACGCAACCATTGAACCGACAATTGAAAAGCTAACTATATCTATAGCATCACTCATAACAAAAAGTGTGCTTTTATCAAGACTTTCTCTTTTTGTATGAATTTTAAAAGCCATAGCAAATAAAATCACCGCCAAAACAATACTTATAGGCATATAGTGAGTAAAAGAATAAATATCTCTACCAACTAAAACATCTCTTAAAATTCCACCACTCAAAGCAGTTAAAAATGCAGCCATAAAAATGCCAAGTAAATCGCACTCTTTTTTAACTCCATATAAATAACCACTAAGTGCTGCTGATGCAATGCCAATATATTCAGTTAGAAGTAAAGCAGTCAATGTTTTCCTAATCTTAAAATTTAAAAGATATTTTACACTAAGCTTATAAAACTTAGTTTAAATTTTAAAATTCAAGTATAAATTTAGTTTTATTACCATCTGCTTTACATGAAATTTTATAATTAAGTTCATCGCTGTATTTTTTAACCAAGCTTAGTCCGATTCCAAAACCAGCTTGAACTTTGCTAAATCTTGCATATTTTTTAAAAATATCATTTAAATTCTTAGCTTCTATTTTTTCTCCAAAATTTGAAATTTCAAATTTATTTTTATCTAAAAAAAGAGAAATTTTACTATTTTCATTGCTATATTTTATAGAATTTGAGATTAAATTATCAAAAATTACATCAAGTTTTTTTATATCAGTTTTTAAAGCCACACTATTTAATTTTAAATCAAAACTTAAATTTTTCTCACTCATCATAGGGCTAAAATAATTCATTTTTTCTTCTAAAAAGTCTTTTAAATTTATAAATTCTAAATTGTTTGGTAAATTTTTTAAGGTTAGATTTATCAGCTTATCGTTTAAACTAAATAAATTATTGGAGGCTTTTTTTATATTTAAAAGATATTTTTTGGATTTTTATCAAACATTTCAATACTCATCAAAATCACACTTAATGGTGTATTTATCTCATGAGCTGCATTTTCTATAAAAGAATTTAAAGATGAAATTCTATCAAATAAAGGTCTAAGCGAAAGGCGGATTATAAAATATCCAACAAAAGATAAAAATATAAAAGAAAAGATAAAAATAATTGAAATTTTAATAAAAAGAAGATTTATTTCTTTTTTATAAGTTTTGTTTTTTAAGATAACATTATAGTTTGAAACTCTTTTTTTAGCATGTATATTATCTGCTAAATAAAACTCTTTATTTGATACAAAAATATGCTTACTAATTTGCTTTAAGTCTTTTTTATCATCTAAAACAAAGTCTTTTTTTAAAATTTCTCCAGAATTTAAATCTTTTATAAAAAATAAAGTATCCCCATTTTGAGTAAAATCGTAGTTTAAAATACTATTTTGTGTCTTTACTAAAAAATTTAACTCTTTTAAAACGCTTAAAAGCTCAAAACTGCTTTTTTGAATAATTAATTTCAAATTTGAATCGTATAAAGTTTTCATGAAAAAAATCAGACACAAAATACTACTGGCAAAATAAAGCAAAAAAATAGGAAATATAAATTTACGCATAAATATATCCTACTTTTGGTCTTGATGCTATTCTTTTTCCTAAATATTTACGAAGATTTCTTATATAAACTCTTAAGCTTAATTCGCTTGGAATTTCATCATAATCCCAAATTGAACTATAAATTTCTTCTCTAGTTAAAACACGATTTTTGTTTTGTAAAAAAGAGCTAAAAGGCGACTTTCTTTATTTGATAAATTAATAGCTTTACCATTTTTATAAAGTGTTTTTTTATAAATATCAAAACTAAGATTATCACCAAGATCTTCTAGTTGATTAGTTTTATGTGCATAATTTCACTTTATTAAGTTATTTACCCTAAGAAGAAGTTCTGCTAACTCAAATGGCTTTTTTAAGTAATCATCACAACCGCTTAAAAAGCCCTTATTTAAATCTTTTATATCGTTTAATGAAGTTGTAAAGATACAAGGCGTTAGTTTATTTGCATTTCTAAGCTCTTCTAGTAGCTCAAATCCATTTCCACCAATTACCTTAACATCAAAAATCCAAAGATCAAAGTCATTTTCATAAGCTAAATTTAAAGCTTTCTCATAGCTTTTTACTGAAGTTGTTTCGTGATGATTTGCATTTAAATATTCGCAAATCATCTCATTTAGCATACTTTCATCTTCTAAAACTAATATTTTAGACAATTTTTAGCACCCACATTTTCTTTGCTTTTTAGGACAATTATCAAAGTCTTTTTTTCTGCAGTCATTATGTTTTTTACAACTGTAGTTTTGATCCATTTTTTGACAGTTTTCACCTTTTTTTGGGCACTCAAAACCTTTATTACAACCTTTTAAATTATTTTGACAACCTTTAAAATTTCCCGCTATGTTTTGATTATGAGCACAAGAGTTTCTTTTATCGTTAAAGTGATTTTTAAGATATTTTGAGCAAATTTTCATATCAAATTTAGCTCTATCTTCTTTGTTTAACTTAGCTAATTCATCATAAGTTTTTATATAAATTTCATTTTTAAAAGCTCTTGCTTCTTCTTTTGACTTTCCTTTTAAATTTTCTTTCATTTTATTATGAAAACTTAAGCATTCTTTACTCATATCAAGCCCATCAACACTTGCTTTTTTCTTTATCTCAAACCCTACTTTTGATAATGAATCTACATCCCCAACTTTAATTTCATCGATACTATTTGCAAAGCAAAATCCTAAAGTAACTAATAATGTTAAAACTAACTTTTTTATTTTTTTCTCCTTAATTTTTTTAATTTATCCGTATTATAAAAGAAATTTGTGAAGAAAATGTTAATTTAATAAGCCTTACTTATCAAATAGTGCATAATTTATAGCTTCTATAAATTTTAAAGGCTCAACACTGTTTGCATTTACCATTATTCCAAAATGAAGATGAGGTCCACTTACTCTTCCCGTTGCACCACTAAGTCCGATAACTTCGCCTTTTTTAACTAAATCTCCAACCTCTACATTAATTTTACTTAAATGATAATATTGTGAGTAAATTCCGCCACCGTGATTGATTACAACTGAATTTCCAGCATAAAATCTCTCTTTTGCTATCACTACAACCCCATCATTAGCAGTCTTTATAGGAGTTCCAACGCTAGCTCTAAAATCAGTCCCTGAGTGATAACTTTTTAAATTTCCATTAAAAACCCTTGCATTGCCAAAATTTGATGTAATGACTGAATTTATAGGAAGTTCGAATTTGGAATTAAATAAAAGTTTGTCTGTTTTTGTCCTATAAATAGAATAAGCCTCTTTGCTTTCTTTTTTAATGCGTTTTAAATTTTCTTTATTTGGATTTGCTTTGCTGCTTGAAACGGTTATATTTTCTTTTTTGTAACTGCCCTCAATAAGTTTAAATTTTATAATTTGTTCGTCGTTATTAAATATATGTCTAACAATAATATCATTTTTATTTCTATAATTTGAACTAACAAAAGCTATTTTTTCACCTTTTTTAACAGGATTATCAAGCCAAATGCTTTTTTTATCATTTATAAAAAGTTCTCCTGCAAACTTGCTATCAACTTTTAAAATTTCAGTTTCTCCATTTATAATCTCATTTGCATTTAAACTTAGCAAAATAGCTAGTAAAATAATGATTTTCCTCATTTTTGCTCCATTTTTATTAAATTTATGTTAAATTCTCATCTATTTAAAGACAAAATAAAATTTTATTGTTATAATAACATAAAACTTTATTTTAAAAGGATGTAGGATATGAAAAAATTATTAGTTTTTGCTTTTGTATTTTGCTTAAGCCTTAGTGCAGATGTTTTTCAAAACGAGCAAGTTTATGCTGCTGCAAATGTTGTAAAATCTTTTGGTTGTGATAACAACAACACAGTTTCTGAAAAATATCTAGAAAACGTCAAAGCTGTTGCAATTATCCCTGATGTAACTAGAACAAGTGCTATTGCTTCAACTCAAAAAGGAAAAGGTGTATTTTCTATGAGAGATTTAAATGGAAACTGGACACCACCAATCATGATAACATACTCAAGTTTTGGAGCAGGTCCACAAGTAGGAATAGAATCAGCTGATATGATACTACTTTTCCAAACAAGCAAATCTTTTAGGGATATCTTTAAGGGACAAGACTTGCTTGGTTTAAATGCAGGTGGAACTATTGGAGAAGGAAGTATGGCAGGAAGAACTACTGACTTGCCTGAAGTTTCAGCTTATATAGTAAAAACTGGGAAAACAAGTGGTGTTTATTTTGGAGCAAGTTTAGATTTTGGAAGAATTGTTATAGACGATCAAGCTACAAATGATTATTATGAAAGAATCTATGACTACCAAGATATTTTAAATGGCTCTCCAAGAGATTCAAAATATACAAAGATGCTTAAACATGCTCTTAATGTATATTTAGCAAATGATAGAGAAAAATTTAGATGCGATATTGATAAATTTATCGTTAAATAAAACTTAAAAGGTAGGATTAATTTCCTATTAGACAAAAAGCCAAGCATGTTTTAAACTGCTTGGCAAAATACACTTTAAAAACTTATCTCTTTTATGTCAGCTACTTTTAAAAATGAATTGTAAATTTGACCTATTATCGCAATTCGATTTGCTTTTAAGCTCTCATCATCAACATTTATCATAATTTCATCGAAAAATTTATCTATTTTTTCTTTTAATCCAAAAAGCCCATTTAAATAACTTTTACTATCTTTTAAATCAAGTTTTAAAGAGTTAAATGCATTGTTTAATTCCCTTTCGGCGTTTTGTGAAATCAAGCTATCATCAACTTTATTAATTTTTTCATCTTTTATGATATTTGCAAGTCTTTTAAATGTAGAAAAATTTTCTTTAAAGCTTTCTTTTTTACTTATTTCATCAAGAGCTAAAATTGAATTATTTAGATTTTTTATATCGCTTTCACCACTTTTTAAACAAGCATTTATGATTGAAATATTTGCATCATAAACAGTGTTTAATCTATCAAAAATAAAATCTTGTAAAATTTTAAGGTCAAATTTAGTATAGTTTGGAGCAATTTCTTCTAAAATTTCATTTAAATTGAAATTTAAATTTTTATTTAAAACTATTTTTATTATGCCATTTGCAGCTCTTCTTAAAGCGTACGGGTCTTTTGTTCCGCTTGGAATTTTACCTACTGAAAAAAGTCCCATTAATGAATCAAGCTTAAAGCTAAGTGCAACAATACTACTAAAAATAGAGCTTGGCAACTCACTTTTTTCACCATCTGGTAAATATTGTTCTTTTATGGCTTTTACAATATTTTCATTTTCTCCCATTGCTTTTGCATAATAACTTCCCATAATTCCTTGAAGCTCACCAAACTCATCTACCATCAAAGTTGTAAGATCAGCCTTGCTTAAAATAATTGCTCTTTCTAAAAGCTTTTCATACTCTTTTCCAACCTCTTTTTCAAGCTCATCTTTATAAAGTTTTGCCAAATTTAGAGCAATTTTTATCTCTCTTAACTCCTTATCATAAATCGAGCCTAGTTCTTTTATATATAAAACATTTTTTAAACTATCTGGCTTTAGACCATTTTTAAGATCACTTTGCCAAAAAAACATCGCATCACTTAATCTTGCTTTTAAAACTCTTTCATTTCCGCCAACAATAAGAGAGTCATCATCACAAACTGCATTACTTACAAACACAAAATTGTTAGTTAGTTTGCCATCATTAAAAACTGGGAAATATCTTTGATTTTCTTTCATTGATGTTATTATAACTTCATCTGGAACATTTAAAAATTCCTTATCAAACTCCCCTTTTAAAGCAGTTGGATGCTCGGTTATGGCTATTACCTCATTTAGCAAATCTCTATCTTTTTCTATCTCAAATGAATTTGTTTTTTCTAGATTTTTAAACTCGTTTAGTATTTTTTCTTCTCTTTTTTTGGAATTTAAAATAATGCCATTTTTTGCAAGTTTTTCGTAATATTCATCAGCTGATTTAAACTCAACTAAGTCATAACCAAAGCTTCTATGTGGATAAAAAGCAAGTTTTGACTTTACGCCATAAATCTCTATTTCAACATTTTCATTATCCAGGCAAACTGCTAGTGATCTAATAGGTCTTATAAACTCAAACTCTGCATTGCCCCATCTCATCTCTTTTCCAAAATGAAGCTCTTTTAAAAAGTCATTTATCATATCAGATAAAATTTCTTTTACATCTTTTCCTTTTTGAGTGTACTCATAGTATAAAAACTCATCATTGCCTATTTTTTTAAATCCAAGTTTATCTTCATCTATACCACATTTTTTAGCAAAACTAACTGCGGCTTTACTCCAAATGCCGTCTTTTATAGCTATTCTTTTTGGAGCACCAATTTGTTCCACAATTTTGTCATCTTGTTTATTTGGAAAATTACTACTATCTAAAACCATCCTTCTAGGAGTAAAATCAAAACTAAAATCAGCCTTTATTTCATATTTTTCTAATACTTTTTGCCATTTTGGTAAAATGTTTTTATACTCCTTTAAAAAAGGAATTGCCGGGAGTTCTTCAACTCCAATTTCAATCAATAATCTCATCTTTTTTCCTATCTTTATTATTTTTATCTAAAATTTGTTTGTTCATACCAACTATTAAATATACCACAAAAAGTATAAATAATGTAGTTATAATAAAATTTATCATTTTACAATAAGCTCCTTACTGCCTTTAAAATTTGTCACAAAAACATTCTCAAAGGTCTGATTTTTACCATTATTGATTTTTTTATTAAAACTATGAATTTTAAATTTACCAAATTTTGTGTTTATATAGCCATTGAAAACATCACCGTTTATGCTTTTTAATACATCGCCATGTCTTGAATTTATTGGATTATCAAGCATAAAATCAGTCAAATTTCTAACTTTTCCTAGTTTCTTTATCTCAAATTTATCAACCTGAAAATTACCATTATGATAATTGGTGCTGTAAATTTTAACTTCTGCTAAATCAGAGAGCTCTATGTTGTTTTTTCTACTAAAAAAATAAACACCTCTTTTGTTTTCATCAGCCAAACTAAAGCCAAATTTATCTTTATAAACAACAGCTAAGTTTTTTAGCGTTAAAGGAAATAAAACATCATCTTTTTCATAAAAATCATCAATTTTTTTTACATCGCTTATAAAATTTGGAGTTTTGTATTTAGAGTTTGTAACGATAGTAAAAAACAAAGGATAATGGTCTGAAACATTTAAATTTCTATTAAAATATTTTGAATTATTAAAAACATTAAAGCTATTTTTTTTATAAATTAAATTTGAATCTTTAAAAAAACTTTTACTAAGCAAAATGTGATCAATCGCTCGCCCGCTAATATGCGAGCTCTTTTTAGAAAAAAATGTGCTCCATAAATTTATCAAATCATTGTTTTTAGATATTTCTGCAACTAATGAATTTGGTTTAAATTCCGTATTAAAATCCCCTAAAACAATAGCATTTTTAGTATTTTTAGTGAAATTTTCTAAGGCTTTTGCATTTATTTTTCTTTTATATTCGCCATTTTTAAATGTTAGCAAGTGAGTTGTAAAAACACTAAATTTATGGCCCTCAAATAAAAAATCAGCCTTTAAAATATCCCTTGTTTTAACTTCTGTTATTTTTTTCACAGTTGTGTTATAGAAAGGAATTTTTGACATTATTCCAACTCCAACTGGGGCTTTTAAATCTTTTGAAAATAAAATATACTTATATCCAGACTCTTTAGCAAGTTCGTTTAAAACACTTTTATTCTCAATCTCTTGAAGAGCGATAATATCGGCATTTACATCCTTTATAATGTTTGAAATATTTTTAAGTTTTACTCTAAATTTAGCATTATTCCAATTTGTTTTAAAATCACTATATTCTGTTCCTTGAATAGTTGCGTCAAATAAATTTTCAACATTAAAAGTAGCGATTTTAAGCTCACCAGCAACTAAAAAATAAAAACTAAAAATTAAAGTTAAAAATAACCTCATAAGCTAATCTCACTAAAATTTTGCCTAATTGCCTCGTAAGCAATTATTCCAACGCTCATTGCTAGATTCAAACTTCTTCCATTTTTTCCCATTGGAATTGTTATTGCATTTTGCCAATTTCTTTCCATAAGCCACATAGGAAGACCTGTACTTTCGGCTCCAAAAAGTATAAAATCCCCATCTTCAAATTTAACGTCAAAATATTTTTTTTTAGCTTTTGTAGTAGCAAAATAAAATTTATTAAATTTATCCTCATAAAATTTTAAAAACTCATCTAAGCTATCCCAAATAATAAGATCAAGCTTCTTCCAATAATCTAGCCCAGCTCTTCTTACAGCTTTTTCTTCAAGACTAAAAACTGTTGGTTTTATAATGTGCAAATTTAAATTAGCATTTATACAAAGTCTTCCAATTGCACCTGTATTTTGTGGTATTTGAGGATTAACTAAAACAATATTAAACATTAAAAAATCACTGTTTTATTATTATAAACAAAAACTCTATCATCGAATACAAGTTCTAACGCGCTTGCAAGAACATTTTTTTCCACATTTCTACCAGCAACTCTCATCTCCTTCCAATTCATTTCATGATTTACTCTAATTATATCTTGAGTAATAATTGGCCCTTCATCAAGATCATTATTTACAAAATGAGCTGTTGCTCCAACTATCTTAACACCTCTTTCAAATGCCTGTTTGTATGGATTTGCACCTATAAATGCAGGTAAAAATGAGTGGTGAATGTTTATGATTTTCTTTTTGTATGCATTTACAAAATTTGGTGATAAAATTCTCATATATTTTGCTAAAACTATATAGTCAATATCATACTCTTTTAATACCTCTAATACCTTTTTTTCATGCTCTAATCGGTCTAAATCTCCGGCCTCAACACAGTGAAATTTTATACCAAATTTTTCAACCAAATCTCTTAAATCATCATAGTTTGCAATAACAGATAAAATATTTGCATTAATTTCTTTGCTGTAATTTTTTATTAATAAATCACCAAGACAATGGGTTTCTTTCGTAGCCATAATAACAATATTTTTTTTCTTTGCTTCTATTAGCTCTATGTGAGCTTTTGAACCAAGCACCGCACTTAAAAGTCCAGTTAAAGCACACCTATCAATATCTTCATCAGTGTGAATTTCAGCCCTATAAAAAAACTTATTAACTTCATGATCTACAAATTCGTGGTTTTTAGCTATATTTAAACCAAATTTAAAAATAACATCTGAAATTCTATAAATTAGTCCTTTTTCATCTTCGCTATAAATTTTTAAAATATACTTTTTCATATAATTCCTCATTAAAATAAAGGTGTTATTCTACATAAATTTGGATAAATTTATGCTTTGAAACTCTAAAATTAAGCCATTTTAGTTAGATTAATTAAAAAATTATCCACCTCTTCTTCTTGCTTTTTTTTAAGTTTTTGACCTATTTCTTCATTTTTAAAACCAGCATTTATTATATCTTGTGCTTTTATTTTTGTTTTAAAAACATTATCATAAATATCTAATTTTTTAGCTTTTTGTATTAGGTCAAAACTATCAAGTCCTAGCCATTTTTTTAAAGGCATCTTAAGCGATATCATAAGCAAATCTTTTAAACTTGGATTTTCTAAATATGGTTCATTTAAAATTTTTTTAAATTTAGTACCTAAGTTTAATCTTTTTAGAACTTTTTCTTTGTTTAGGTTTAAAAAATTCAAAAGAATATAGAGAAAATACATCTCATTTTTAATAAATTTTGAACCATTTTCTAGCTTTTTAGACAAAATTTCAAGATTATTTTTTGAAATTTTAGACAAAAATAAAAACTCAAAAATATTAAGCTCATAAATAAGCTTTAATCCAATGTTTTGATGTTCTGCTTTAAAAAGCTTGATAAGTTCATTTTGAATTCTGTCACCACTAAGATCATCTAAACTTATTTTTTTCATTAAATTTAAACTTTTATTTTCAACCTTTAAATCAAATCTTGCGACAAACTGAACAGCTCTTAACACTCTTAAACTATCTTCACAAAAGGTATTTTTATCAACAACTTTTAAAATTTTGTTTTTTAAATCATTAATTCCATCATAAAAATCTAATACTTCACCACTAAAGATATTAATCATAATAGAATTAATAGTAAAATCGCGTCTTTTTGCAGCTATTTGTTCATTATTGCAAATTTTAACTTCAAAGCCACAATGTCCGTAGTTTACCTTATTTTCGGTTCTAGGCAGTGATAAATCAAAATTTTTATATTTATAAACAAAAAAACTTTTTCCAACACCACTTGCACCAAGCTTATTCATTAAAATTTCAAAGTCTTGCTCACTTATATCATAAATTTCTATATCAATATCAAAAGAATTAAGGCCTAAAAAATAATCTCTTACAAAACCACCTACAAAATATGCTCTTTTAGTGTGTTTTGAAAATAATTCTTTAATTTTTATAAAATCACTGTTTTTTGATATCGCTAATTCGTTTATCGATATTTGCAAGTAAAAACTCCATAAATTTCAAGCTCAACTCAACTCTTGCTTCAATATCGCCTCTATCAAAGCTGTTAAGTCCATCAAATAAGACTAAAATTCGCTCTTTTATTTTTAATAAGAATTCCTCTTGGCTTAAAATATTTACTGAATTTATCTCTTCTTGTTCTTTTAAAAGTTCGCTATATCCTTCTGTTTTTTGTAAATTATTATATTCTTTTTCTTCAGTACCATACATAGAATCTTTACTATTTTTATCTTTTTTATACTCAAGCTCATCAGAATTTTCATCAAAATTTAGTTGATTTGAATTTTTTAACTCTTCAATTATTTTTTTAGTGATTTCTTCTATTCTCATATATCCACAAGCCACCTTTTAAATTTTTCATTATCTTTTTCATCGGTACTTAAAAAAAGCTCTAACATTGGATTTTTTAATTTTTCCAAAACTCTTTTTAGGCAAAGTTTTGCCCTCTCATCATCTGGATAATTTTTTAGAATCTCTTTATATATCCTGCTTGCATCTAAAAAAAGTCCTTGAGACTCGTAAATTAAGGCTTTTGTAAAATTATCTTTCATCATCTGTTATGTAATTACTTATTATTGATCCCATATCGCCAGTAGTACAAACTTCTTTGGCTCCATAATTTGCAATATCTTTTGTTCTATATCCATCTTTTAAAGCTTTTTTTACAGCTTCTTCTATAGCTTTTGCTGCTTGATGCTCACCAAAAGCATATTTCAACATCATTGCAGCACTTAAAATTGTAGCGATAGGATTTGCGATTCCTTGCTTTGCAATATCTGGTGCACTTCCATGAATTGGTTCAAAAATACCAACTTTGCCCCCAATACTAGCACTTGGAAGTAGTCCGATAGAGCCACATATCATACTTGCTTCATCACTCAAAATATCACCAAATAAATTTTCTGTTAAAAGCACATCGAATTGCTTTGGATCTTTTATAAGTTGCATAGCTGCATTATCTACATACATATAATCAAGCCTAACATCTTCATATTTTTTTGCTACATCAGCAACTACTTCACGCCAAAGTTGGCTTGTTTCTAAAACATTTGCTTTATCAACTAAAGTTACTTTTTTGCCTCTTTTTAAAGCTGCTTCAAAAGCAACTTCTGCAATTCTTTCAATCTCTTCCTTTGAATAAACCATAGTATTATATGCATTATTTTCTTCTTTTTTTCTTGGTTGTCCAAAATAAAGTCCACCAGTTAATTCTCTAACAACAAGCATGTCAACATCTTTTAAAACATCAGGTTTTATCGTTGATGCATCAACTAATTCATCAAAAACTATAGCAGGACGAAGATTTGCAAATGCCCCAAGACCTTTTCTAAGTTTTAAAAGTCCACTTTCTGGGCGAAGGTTTCTTTCTAAATTATCCCACTTAGGTCCACCAATTGCTCCAAGTAATACAGCATCTGAATTAAGTGCAGCTTCAAGCGTTTCATTAGGTATTGGACTTCCTAAAACATCTATTGCTTCTCCGCCTAATAAAACATGTTCATAATTTAACTCAAATTCAAATTTGCTAGAAACCGTATCTAAAACCTTAATGGCCTCATCAACTATTTCAGGTCCTATCCCATCGCCTTTTATAATACAAATATTATATTTTTTCACTTTCTATTTCCTTAAAATATTTTCTTTTGCATAATTAATTAATCCACCTGATTTTAAAAGCTCTTGCATAAATTCAGGAATTGGTTCAAATTTATACTTTTCGTTTTTAGTCAAATTTGTAATCACACCACTATTTATATCTATTTGTAATTCATTATTTTCATCGATTTTATCACTTTCTTTACATTCAAGTATCAAAAGTCCTGTATTAAAACTATTTCTATAAAAAATTCTTGCAAAAGATTTGGCTATTATAGCACCTATTCCAGCTGCTTTTAAAGCTATTGGAGCATGCTCTCTGCTACTTCCACAGCCAAAGTTTTCCCCAGCAACAATAATGTCTCCGTTTTTGACTTTTTTAGAAAAATCTTTATCGTTATCTTCCATTACATGTGTTGCTAAAATTTTGGGATCTGATGTGTTTAAATATCTTGCAGCAATAATTATGTCAGTATCGATATTATCTCCAAATTTCCAAACTTTTGCCATTGTTTTCCTTAAAAATAAAATTGTAAGCTATGATTTTACCAAAAAAATATAAACTAGGCTTTAAAATTATTAAATTCCAAAAACAAACAGAATTGATAGAGCTATTTTATAAATTATTGTCAGTGTTTAATTTTTCAAAATTAATAATAACTACTTTTAAAATTTCACAAAAATTTAACATTTTCTTCTTAAACTTTTATAAATTCTTATAATTATAAGGAGATTTAAGATGAAAGTAAAGCAAAAATTTGCAACACCAATTGCTTTGTGGAGTTTTTTAATAGTTGGATTAAGTGGGGTCTTAATATTTATGGTATCAAAACAAAAAACTTAATTTTAATACACGAATATGTTGGATTAATACTTATTTTAAGTATTTTTTTACATTCAATAGCAAATTTAAAGCCTTTTAAAAGTTATTTTGCAAAAGAAAAGGAGTTATTTTGGTGTTGTTTTTGTTATGGTTTGCACGGTTTTTTATCTATTTTATCCACAACCAGAAAAGATAAAAAAAGGAAAAATTTTAAATGATGTATTGCGAGTTTCTTTTAATAAGAGCGTTGATGATACACTTTCTTATTTTGATATAAACAAAGATAGTTTTTCTAAATTTTGTTCTAAGAATAACTTTGATTGTTCAAATTTACAGATAAATTTAAAAGAATTTGCCATTAAAAATTCAAAAAAACCTAAAGAATTAGCAATTGAAATTTTGACTTTAAAATAAAATTAAGCTTATTTGTAACAAATTTTCCATTTTAAAGGATAAAAACTAATAAAAATCATTTTTATAGCTGTTTTAAAAATAAAACTTGATAAAATGAAACGATGAATTCATTTTAAAGGAGTGAGTAATGAAAAAAGTTTTTGGCTGGTATTTTAAAGCAAACTTAGCATATAGAATACTAGGAGCTTTAGTAATTGGCTCTATTATCGGAATGATAGTTCCAAAAGGAGTGATTTTATTTGGAAACACAACTTTACTTAGCATAATTGCACCATTTGGAGATCTTTTTATAAGACTTTTAAAGATGATAATCGTGCCAATTATTGTAGCTTCTCTTATCATGGGAACAAGTTCAATTGAGCCATCAAAACTTGGAAGAGTTGGTGGAAAAGCAGTATTTTTTTACTTTATAACGACTCTTTTTGCTATTGTCATAGGTTTAGCATGTGCTTTTGTTTTTCGTCCTGGAAGCGGGCTTGATCTAAGCGATGCATCAGTTGCTGTTTCTAAAACTGCGACCGCACCAAGTATTAGTGAGATATTTTTAAGCATAGTTCCTACAAACCCAATAAGTTCTATGGCAAATACAGATGTCTTGGCAATAATTTGTTTTTGTATATTCTTTGGTGTTGGCCTAGCCTTTTGTAAAGAAAGCAATGATGAGAGAATAAAAAACTCAGCAAATACAGTTTTTAACTTTTTTGATGGTGTTAGTGAAATAATGTTTAAAATGGTTAGATGGATTATGGAGTATGCTCCAATTGGTGTTTTTGCCTTAATGTTTACTGTGTTTAATAAAAGTGGAGCCGGAGCTTTCTCATCACTTGCAAATGTAACAATAGCACTTTATGTAGGACTTGCACTTCAAGTTATTTTAGTTTATTGTGGAATTTGCCTCATTATGAAATTAAATCCGGTTGATTTCATAAAAAAAGTAAAAGATCCTATGCTTACAGCTTTTGTTACAAGAAGTTCAAACGCAACTTTACCTATTTCAATGGATACAGCTGAACATAAAATGGGTGTTCCAAAAGGTGTTTATAGCTTTGTTTTACCTGTTGGAGCAACTGTAAATATGAATGGAACTACCGTTTATCTTGGAATTTGTTCACTTTTTATAGCAAATGCTTGTGGAATTGATCTAAGTATGGGGCATTATATAACTATTATTATTACTTCTATATTAGCAGCTATTGGAACAGCGGGAATTCCTGGAGCAGGAGCTATAATGCTTCTTTTAATACTTGAATCAATTGGTCTAAAAGTTGAAGGAAACGTTGCAATTGCTTATGGTATGATTTTAGGAATAGATGCTATTTTAGACATGGGAAGAACATCTATGAATGTCGTTGGAGATGTTGTGGCATCTATTTGGGTTGCTAAAACCGAAGGCGAACTTGATGAAAGTAAATGGGAACATATTTAATTTTTAAGAGGCTTTGCCTCTTAAATTATTTTGCTAAAAGATACTGTGCAACCTCGTCCCACGAAAAAAACGGCTCTTTTCCAAAATGGATATGCTCTCCTTTAAACTCACTAGCCCCATTTTTAAGTCTATCATCTACTAAGTAATCACCTAAATTTAAGTTTTTATGATGTGTTAAAATAAGTCTTTTATAAGCTAAATTTCCAAGATATTTTTGCACCCACTCAAGTTTATCACCCCAAGCCGAACTATTATGCCAAGGAGCAGTTGATAAGATATAAGTATCAAATTTCTTACTTAAAATTTCATATGATTTTATTGCATTTGGCATTGGTTTCATTAGTGAAAAAATACCTGGAATTTCATCAAGTCTACTTTTATAAATTTCTTTTGTTTTTTCATCAACAAATTTTAAAGCAGAAGTAAAATCAACTAAAACATTATCCATATCTATATATAAAATTTTCATATTTTATCCTTTTATTGTTTTTTTAAAAAACTCTACTTAAAATCATACAAAAAATCGTGCTAGTTGCGATGCTTAAAAATGCATTTTTAAATATAATTTGCATAATTAAACACACTAAAACTGATAAAATTTCAACTGCGTAGTATGAGTTTGAATGAGTTTTTTTAAAGCATAAAAAACCAAAATTACCATTACAAATAAAGCACTATTTTTTTCTAAATAAATTAAAGTTTTATTTTGTGATTTATTTTTTAAGAAAAAATATGGCAAAGCTCTAGTTAAAAATGTAGCAACCCCTGCTACAAGCATAACACATAAAAGTAACCAAAATGAACTATTTACATCTATTTTTAAATTTACAATATCACTCATTAATGAAATTGTATAAGAGTGACGTAAATTTAAAAGAAATGTTGCTATAAAAACTTCAGCTAAATTTGTCCCAGCACTAAGCAAAGCGACTAACAAAAACTGCCCACTTCCAGCATAAACAAATAAACTAAAAAGCACTAATACTCTAGTACCTATATCACAACTAACTCCTAAAATCGCATATGCAATATTGAGGGAATATATCCAAACACAACAGGTAGAGTAAGCTTAAAAATATCTTTGTTTTTCATTTTTTTCACCAAAATTTTATAAATTTGTAATTTTAGCATAATTTTCCTTAAAAATATATTTTATTTAAGTTATTTTTAATAAAATTTCGGTATAATTAATTCCTTTATTGCTACAAACTACAAAGGAGTTTCTCACATGGCATCAAACGCAAAAAAACCACTTACTGCAAAACAATCTTTAGAAGAAGTAGAAGAACTTTTTAAAGAAAATGAAAAAGGATATGTAACATATGAAAAACTTATTAAGCTTTTTGATAAAAGTCCAACACAAGCAAATACTAAAAAAATAGAGTCTTTAGCTAAAAAATATAAAGTTACTTTAAAAACCTCAGCTGAAGTTGCGGAAATAAAAAATATCGAAGATGCCAAAAAAAAGGCACTAAAGGCTAAAAAATATATAGAAGAAAATTTAGATGAAGAATTTGATATAACAAATGAAACAGAACTTTTAGAATGGGGGAGAAGTGAAAATCCAGTAAGAATGTATTTAAGAGAAATGGGGCAAATTTCACTTCTAACAAAAGAGGAAGAGATTGAAATAAGCAAGCAAATAGAACTTGGTGAAGATATTATAATAGATGCCTTTTGCTCGGTTCCATATTTAATAGATTTTATACTTGACTATAAAATTCCTTTGATAAATCGCGAAAGAAGAGTAAAAGAACTATTTAAGAATTTTGATGAAGATAATAACGAAGAAGATGATATAGAAGATGAGGATTTTGAAGAAAGTGAAGAAGATAAAAACTCAAATAGAGAAAAAAGAAACGATAAAAGAGCTATAAGAGTTACAGAAAGCTTTAAAGCACTAGAAAAAGCCAAAAAAGACTGGCTTAAATATGCAGAAAAAAACGAGGATATTATAAAAGAAGGTGAAGATATGCTTTACGCAAAACTTAGCCTCACTTTTAAAAAGAAAATTTTAAAAGAAAAACTTATGGATCTAGGCCCTACAAGCAAGCTTATCAATGAGATAGTTAAACAGATGGAAACTGCTTTAAAAAGCGACGATCATTTTGAAAAAGAACTCAAAAGACTCGAATATAGACTCCCTCTTTTTAGTAAAGAACTTAAAGAAAATCATGCTAAAATTTTAAAAGATATCACAAAATTAAGTAAAGATGAAATAACTGAAAGAGTTCCTGAAGCAACTATGGTTTCTACATATGTCGATATCAAAAAGCTTTTCCAAACAAAAGAGGCAAGTAAAGATAGCTTTGATATGGATCCAAAAAGACTAGAAGTTATTTTAGAACAAATCAAAAGAGGTAAAAATATTTCAGATAAAGCAAAAGGTAAAATGGCAAGATCAAATTTAAGACTTGTTGTAAGTATAGCTAAGCGATACACCAATCGCGGACTTCCATTTTTAGATCTCATACAAGAGGGAAATATTGGATTGATGAAAGCAGTTGATAAATTTGAGTATAAAAAGGGTTATAAATTTTCTACATATGCGACTTGGTGGATAAGACAGGCTATTTCAAGAGCAATTGCTGATCAAGCAAGAACTATAAGAATTCCTATACATATGATAGAGACAATCAATAGAATAAATAAAATAAATAGAAAATATATCCAAGAAGAAGGAAAAGAAGCAGATATTAATGTAATTGCTGAAGAAATTGGCATGAGCGTAGATAAAGTAAAGCAAGTTATTAAAATAACGAAAGAACCAATAAGCCTTGAAGCACCAATTGGAAATGAAGATGATGGAAAATTTGGTGATTTTGTAGAAGATAAAAACTCGCCTTCACCTATAGATAATGTGCTTAATGATGATTTAAAAGAACAAATCGACGCAGTTTTAGAGCAACTAAATGAAAGAGAAAGAACTGTTATTAGAATGCGTTTTGGACTACTTGATGATGAAAGCGATAGAACATTAGAAGAAATTGGAAAAGCGCTTAATATAACAAGAGAAAGAGTTCGCCAAATAGAAAGCTCAGCGATAAAAAAACTAAAACATCCAAAAATTGGAAGAGACCTTAAGAATTATATAGAAATGAACTTTTTGAAAAATTAAATATATCTAAAAACACATGGCTCTTTTAAAATAAAAACAAACATTTTAAAGAGCCATATCTTTACTAATGACGATTTTTTTTATAAAAATATTAAATTTTCTATAAAAAATGTCAAGATAATTTATTTTTACTTTTTAATTAACATTTTATTGTATAAATGAAAATTTGAATATATCATAAAATTTTTAAAATAATATATAAATTTAGCATTATTATCAATAAATGAAAAAAATATACCGTTAACCAATAGATGATAAAATTATCAAAAATTTAAAAAATTAAAATAAACAATAATTAATTAAATACAGCTTTTTAGGTGGCTTAAGATTTTAGATTTTATTTAATGTTTTTTATGAATAAAACTAACAAATAAATTTATATATTTAACAAGATAATACCACTTCCATAAGAAATTAAAAAATCAAAACTTTAATTTCCGCTTTATTTTGGCAAATTTTTATTATTTAATTACACTAGTAACATAACCAGTTTCAGTTGATATTGTAATAATTCCTTTTTTATTTCCACCATCACTTAATTTTATGGTACAATCACTTTTTAAAAGCCCTTTAACTGGATTATCTGCTTTAGTTAAGGCACCATATGGTCTACCAACTTCATCAAAAGCAAGTCTTTGACTACCAGAACACCCTCCAGTAAACTCAACATTTGTAATACCATATTTTTTACCAATATTAAGCTCTGGAGAAATTCTACTATCTCCTTTATCAACTGTTCCTCCAAAACCACCAGTTAAAAACTTACTAGGATTTTGAGGATTTTTGGCTAATTCTGAAATATCTGGATTTCCAGTTTTTCTTCCAACAAAATCAGAAAATACAGAATAAGACCATAAATTATCTGACCCAGCTCCCTTTGTGAAATAAATTTGCCATCTTGACTTGTACCAAGTTGAATCTTTTGGATCATATTTGTCATCCATCATTGCGAGATGTTGTGTATACCTTACATGTGAAGCTACTTGATTAGTTGCCTCAACTAAAGTATCTCTATCCACTCTAGGTATCACAGCAACTGCCAAAATACCAACAACAACTATTATCATAATAAGTTCAATCATTGTAAAAGCTTTTTTATAGCACTTCATAAAAACTAACCTTTTATATAAAATTTCGCAATTATATCATATTTTTAAAAAATATAAAACTCTGCTTTTAAAACACCTATATTTTTTATCTTTATAATATGTTTTGGATTTGTGATTGTCTCGCTAGATAGGATAAGACTTGAGCCTCTTTCTATGCCATAAAATTTAAGCCTTAAAGCAAGTTCATCATCAAAAACTACAATTTTAGTTAAATCTAGTTTTTTTAACTCTTTTGCAAGCTCTTTTGCTATATCGTATTTATAAATAAAATGTTTTTGTGGATTATTTTTAAAAAATAAAAAATACTGAAATTGATTAAAAACAAGAAATAAAGATGAAAAAGCCAAGCTAAAACCTAAAAATAAAGCCAAAATATTATATTTTTTTCTAAATTTTGGAATCCTAACTCTATAAGAATTAAAAAAAACTCTAATAATTAATGGCACTCCTATAACGCAGTATGGTAAAAACTCCTCTAGTTCAACCTTTTGCCTAAGAGATAGTATAAGGCTTGCACAAAAAGAAGTTATGACGATAAACCAAAGGATATTTTTTTCCTCTTTTACCCAAATCCTATAAACACAGTAAATAAAAAATAAAAATAATAGTGGTGAAAACACGGCTGCGTAGACACCAATTGTATCTAAAAAATAGCTTTTAGGCTTTCCGCTTATATTAAAATCATAAAAAACAAAAGTTAAAATAAAAAGTAAAAAAGAAGGTATAAAAAGTTTTTTCTCATTTTTATAAAGTCCATAAAAAAATACCCCTAAATACAATATATTGAAATATTTATCTATAAAGACTGAAATAATTAAAATAAAAATAGCTTCATTTATTTTTTTAAGCTCAAATAAATACAAAAATAAAAGTGTAAAAAATATAGAAATGCCTGCCATATTTACTAAAATTGCACTCGCCATAACTCCTGGCAAAAACATATATGAAACTACACAAAACAGCCTATCAATCTTTCTTTTTAAAAACTTTTTTGATAACTTATAAAGCAAGATAGAATTTGCTAAACTAATCACTAAAAAAGGTAACCTCATAGCATAGTCATTTTGTCCAAAAATTTTACAAGATAAATTTATAATTAAACTTACTATGTTTGTATCATTATAAAAAATCTTTGCCTCATAGTAACTTATACTTAAATTAGAAATCGCATATAGCAATAAAATAGCATTGATTATAAAAATAAAGGCAAATAAAAAATTTTCACTCTTATAAATTTGATTAAAATTTCTCAATTTAAACTCTTTTTAAGTAATATTGAAAAAATCAAAGATATAAAAAGCATAAAACTCATAAAAAATAAAAATCCGCCCCAGCCAGAATTTGTGTAGATAAACCCTGGTAAAAAGCTACCAATAGATCCGCCAAGGTAATAAAAACTTACATAAAGTCCATTTGCAATTCCTTTATGATTTAGATTTATTAAATTTATATACCCAGAGCCGCAAGTGTGCGATAAAAAGTTACCAAAACATATAACAAGCATAGCAAAAAACATAATATAAAAATTATGTGTATGAAGCAAAAATGTTCCTACGATAAATATCACTACACCACAAATCATACTATTTTTACTACCATTTAAAATTTTATTAATTTTAGAAATATTAAATGATATTATAAGTCCTATAAGCCAACCTATATACATAATTCCTGTTTTTGAACCGCTATAACTTCCATCCATTTTAACAAGCTCAAATGGTAAAAAATTAAGTACACCTTGAAAAGAGAAAAATATAAAAAATATATATAAACAAATAAATGCATTTTCTTTTATTAAAAACATATTTTTTATATCACTTATTTTTGGTTTAATTAAGTTTGAGCCTTTATCACTGCTAATTTTTGTAACCAAAAACGATGCAATTAAAAGCAATATTCCAATTACAATAAAAAAAACTCTCCAATTTCCAAAAATATCGTTAAATAATCCAGATAAAAATCTACCCAAAAATCCACCTAAAATAGTTATTCCTATATAAATACCTATATTTTTACCAACAGAACTTTTTGGCGAGTTTATGGAAATATAACTCATTATCCCAGTCAAAGCAGCTGGAGCTATAAGTCCTTGGAGTCCTCTAATCATCAAAAGAGCTAAATAACTTGATGAAATTGCAAAAGCAATTTCTAAAATACCAAATATTAAAAAAGCAAAAATAAGTATCTTTTTAATAGCGAATTTCTCTAAAATATATCCGTAAAAAATACTTGCAAAAGCAAGAGGAGTTAAAATAGAAGTAGTAAAAAGAGAGGCTTGAAATTTAGAGATATTTAAAATCTCTTCAAATAATGGCTGCAATGGTTGGGTGGCATACATGACACAAAGTGTTAATATAGCACACAAATACATCACAAAAAGCTCAAATTTACTCACTTAAAATCCTTAAATTTAACTCCAAATTTTAAAATTCAAATTTTTGATTCAAAGGTGTCATTTTCCCAAAAAAACTCTATCCATTCATTAGCTTCTTTTACTGTGAAATCAGGCTTTATCAAAGCTCTTTCCTTAAAAAATAAAGTAGCTATTTTAAACTCAATCTTTGGGTATTTTTTGCTTAAAACCTTATGAATTTCAACCATACTTTCACCGCTATCTATCATATCATCAACTAAAACTACTCTTTTATAACTACTTAAATCAGGCACGTTAAAAATTTCAACCTCATCAAGCTTTTTTGTGTTATCATAATGAACTGAATTTAGTGCAAATAAATTTCTGCTTTTGAAAATTGTTGCTAAAAAATGTCCAGCTGTTAACCCCCCTCTTGCAATTGCAACAAAAGCATCTGGCTTAAAATTTTGATCAATTTTTTTTGCTAAATCTCTTATATCTTTATCAAATTCTTCATAACTATAATAAATCATATTTTTTCCTATTTTATAATAAATGATAATAAGCTAATAAAAGCAAGAGTTAAAATTCCAATATTTATAGGCTCTCTCTTTACTAATTTTACAAAAAAGTAAGCCACAAATCCAAATGCCAAACCTGTTGTTATAGAGTAAGTCAAAGGCATTAATATAACTATAAAAAACGCCGCAACCGCTGTAGCTTGGTCACTAAAATCTATTTTTGATAATTCACTAAACATTAAAACCCCAACCATAACCAATACTGGATAAATAGCATTTGGTGGAATTGCTTTAAAAAGTGGCAACATAAACAAAGTTAAAATAAAAAACATTCCAGTAAATACCGCGGTCAAACCAGTTCTACCGCCTTCTTCCACTCCACTTGCACTCTCAGCAAATGCAGTTGTTGTGCTTGTTCCTAAAAATGAACTTGTAGTTGAACCAAGTGCGTCAACTACTAATGTTTTTTCAAATTTTTTCATACCATTTTTATCATCAAAAAGTCTTGCTCTATTTCCAACACCTGAAAGTGTTCCAAGTGAGTCAAAAAGCTGAGTTATAAAAAATGTAATTATTGCTGGAAGTAAAGCTAAGCTTAAAGCACTTTTTATATCAAGCTCTAAAAATATAGGAGTAATAGAACTTGGAAGTGAAAAAAAGCTAGTTGGATAAGGTGAAATTTTAAAAACCCAAGCAATTATTGAGGTTGTTAAAACAGCTATTATAAAGGCTCCTTTTACTCTTAATGCCCAAAAGCAAATTACCATTAATAGTCCTAAAAGACCAATTAAAGTATTTGTGTCGTGGAAATCACCTAAAGTCACAAGTGTTGCATCACTATGAACTATTATACCCATTTGCTTAAGTCCAACAAAACTTATAAAGGCCCCTATTCCAGCACTAATTGCAAGTCTTAAATCCTTTGGAATGCTTTTTAAAATCCAAACTCTAAACTGAGTGAAAGATAAAATTAAAAATATAAATCCACTTATAAAAACAACTCCCAAAGCTGTTTGCCAAGGAATTTTCATACCTAAAACAAGCCCAAAAGTAAAATAAGCATTAAGCCCCATTCCAACACTCATTGCAATTGGCGTATTTGCAATAATTCCATTTAAAACGGTTGCAAAAATTGTTATTAAAGCTGTTGCTGTAATGAGTGCTTCCATAGGCATTCCAGCATTACTCATAATTATTGCATTTACAGGAACTATATACATCATAGTTAAAAAAGTTGTAAATCCAGCACTAAACTCAGTTTTAACACTAGTTTGATTTTCTTTTAGTTTGAAAAAATCCATTAATAAACCTTTATTTCGTTATATAAACTATCCCTCTCAACAGGAATAAGCCCAGAGGTTTTAATAAGCTCTATAAAATCTCCAACTTGAGTGCCCTTATCACTACTTGCACCAGCACTACTTTGAATGCTTTCTTTTTCTATAGTGCCATCTAAATCATCACATCCAAACTCTTGCGCTACAAGTGCTAAATTTATAGTTGTTGTAGCCCAGTAAGATTTAATATGTTTAATATTATCAAGCATTAATCTTGAAATAGCAAATGTTTTTAAAATTTCAACTGATCCTAAAAACTCCTTTATTTTTAAATAATTATTATTTCTCTGATAAACAAGTGGAATAAATGCATTAAATCCACCTTTTTTGTTTTTAATAGCCTTATCTTGCACATCTCTAAGTCTTAACATATGATCAATTCTATTTGCCCTAGTTTCTAAATGTCCAAAAAGCATGGTTGCATTACTTTCATGCCCCATTTCATGCCAAATTTCATGTATTTTAAGCCACTCGTTGCTTTTTACCTTTCCATTGCAAATTTTTTTTCTAATCTCTTCATCAAATATTTCAGCTCCTCCACCAGGCATCGAATCAACACCGTAGCTAACCATTTTTTCTAAAACTTCTTCATAGCTAAAACCATTTTTTCTAGATAAAAAATCAACCTCAGCAGCTGTCATTGCCTTGATATGCAAAAAAGGATATTTTTCTTTTATTTTTTTAAAAATTTCTAAGTACCACTGCCAAGAAACATTTGGATTGTGAGCAGAGACGATGTGAATTTCTTTTGTGCCTCTTTTTACCGTTTCATCAACTATTTGCATAATCTCTTCATGACTCATAGTGTAAGCTTTATCATTTTTTCTATGAGATGAAAAAGCACAAAATAAACAAACATCAGCACATAAATTTGTGGGATTTATATGGCGATTTAAATTAAAATAAACTTTTTTGCCATTTATTTGCTCTCTTTTTTTATTAGCAAATTTTCCTAAAGTATAAAGATCAAAATCATAAAGCTTTAATCCATCTTCATACTCAAGTCTTATATCGTTTTCTAATTTTTCTAAAATTTCCATTTTTATCCTAAAAATAAAATTGAAATTACATTATAAGCCTTTTGCACTTAAAAAAGCTTTTATTTTTATAAATTTATGAATTTTAAAGCTAAATTTACTAAATTTGCCTTTGTTAAACTTAAATTTGTATAATGCTTAGTTAAAAAATAAATATTTATTATATAAAAGGATAAATTTATGTGTGGTATAGTTGGCTATATTGGTCAAAAAGAGAAAAAAAATATAATATTAAACGGACTAAAAGAGCTTGAATATAGAGGGTATGATAGTTCAGGAATGGCTATTATGGATGAAAATGGAAAGATTGATTGTTTTAAAGCTGTTGGAAAAATAAAAAATTTAGAAGAAAAAACTAAAAATTTTAGCTCAATAGGACAAGGTATAGCAATAGGCCATACAAGATGGGCAACTCATGGTAAACCAACTGAAATAAATGCTCACCCGCATTTTGGAGAATATAGTTTTGTAATCCATAATGGTATCATAGAAAACTATAAGGAATTAAAAGATGAACTTGAAAAAGATGGTATTAAATTTTTAAGTCAAACAGATACAGAAGTCATAGTTAAACTATTTGAAAAGATAAATCAAAAAGAAAGTGACCCATTTAAGGCTTTTAAAAAAACTATTTCAAGACTTATTGGGGCTTATGCGATACTTTTAATAACAAAAAAAGCAAATGGAAAAATATTTTTTGCAAAAAATGCAGTTCCTTTAATAGTTGGTAAAAATGATGATGGTGAAATATTTTTTAGCTCATCAGATTCACCATTAATAGGATTTTTAAAAGATGTTGCATACTTGGATGATAATACTTATGGCGTAGCTAAATTTAGTGATATTAAATTTTTTAAAGATGAAAATGAAATAAATCCTAGTAAAAAAACTCTTCCTAGCGATAGAAGTTTTGCTCAAAAAGAGGGTTTTAGATTTTTTATGGAAAAAGAAATTTATGAACAAAGCGTAGTTGCAACCGAGACACTAATGGGAAGAATAAAAAACAATCAAATTTATCTTGAAGAACTTGATAAAGAGCTTTTTAACAATATTGATGAGATTATAATGTGTGCTTGTGGAACAAGTTATCATGCAGCCATAACAGCAAGCTATTTATTTGAAAGAGTTGCGCAAATAAGAACAAAAGTTGAGGTTGCGAGTGAGTTTAGATATAAGGATCCGGTTTTAAGAAAAAACTCACTTTTTATAGTTATTTCTCAAAGTGGTGAGACAGCTGATACACTAGAGGCTTTAAAGATAGCTAAAGATGCTGGTCTTAAAACTCTTGCAATTTGCAATGTTGATAATAGTTCAATTGTTCGACTAGCTGATAATACTCTTTTAACAAGAGCTGGAATTGAAAAAGGGGTTGCCTCTACAAAGGCCTTTTCAACACAAGTTATAACACTTTGGCTCGTAGTTTTATATCTAGCAAATTTAAATAAAACAATAAGTCAAAATGAGTTCGAAAAAGAACTTAAAACTTTACTTAAAATTCCAAAAATTTTAGAAGTTCCATCTGATTTGCAAGAAAAACTTCACCGTTTAAGTAAACACTATCTTCATGGGCATGGCTTTTTCTTTATAGGAAGAGATGTTTTTTATCCACTTGCGCTTGAGGGGGCTTTAAAATTAAAGGAAATAAGTTATCTTCATGCGGAAGGTTACGCAAGCGGAGAGATGAAACATGGTCCAATTGCTCTTGTTGATGAAAAACTCTACACAATTGCTTTAATGCCTGAAAATATGCTTTATGAGAAAACAAGAAGTAATGTTGAAGAAATTGTTGCAAGAGATGGATTTGTATTTGCACTTAGTCCAAAAGAGTTTGATTTAAGTGATGATTTTATAAAAACAAGCAAACAAGATCACTATATGAGTGAATTTTTTGAAATGCTTGTAATACTTCAAATTTTTGCACTTGAAGTTGCTATAAGACTTGGAAACGATGTTGATATGCCTAGAAATTTAGCTAAAAGCGTAACTGTGGAATAAAAAGAGATAAATATGATTTTTAAAGATGACTTTATTTTTATTGAAAGAGAAATTTCTCAAATTCCTTGGATTAAAATTTTTACAAATGATGGTAAAAAAGAACTTAGTTTTTGTGATAAAGATACTATAAATAGACTTTTTGAAGCTGTTTTAGTAAGTGAAAAAACCATGATAGAGTTTTATAAACCTAAAAAAATAAATATTGCTTCTTTTGCAAATTATGTTCCAAGAGTACATTTTCATGTAATGGCAAGATTTGAAAATGACGATTTTTTTCCAGAATCAATGTGGGGCAAAAAACAAAGGGGTTTAAAAATTGATTTTTGCAAAGATTTTGATTGTTTTTGTGAAAAATTGGCTAAAAATTTAAAAATATGTTAAATGTAAAAATAAAAAAATACTATTTAATAAATTTTAACAATACCAAAATTTTTATTTTTTATTTATCAACAATATGATAAGATGATAAAACTTTTATTTAGGAGGAAATATGAAAAGTATAAAAGGAACAAAAACTGCTGTAAATTTGATGAAATCGTTCATTGGAGAGACACAAGCTGCGATAAGATATGAATATTATGGTGCTCAAGCAAAAAAAGATGGCTATGTTCAAATTCAAAATATATTTTTAGAAACAGCAAGAAATGAAAAAGCTCACGCAAAAAGGCTTTATAAATTTCTAATACAAGATTTGCAAGGAAAAAAAATAGAAATTTCAAATGATTTTCCTGTTGTATTAGCAGATACTTTAGCAAATTTGAAAGCTGCTGCTGAGGGCGAACATGAAGAGCACTCACATATGTATCCAGAGTTTGCAAGAATAGCAAAAGAAGAAGGATTTGATGAGATTGCAAGTGTGTTTGAACATATTGCAATAGCTGAAAAAGCTCACGATACAAGATATAAAAAACTTATTTCTAATATTGAAAGTGGTAAGGTGTTTAAAAAAGATGGAGTTTGCATTTGGAAATGTAATAACTGCGGATATCTGCATGAAGGAAAAGAAGCTCCTGAAGCTTGTCCAGCCTGTGATCATCCACAAGCACATTTTGAAGTTTTTAAAGAAACATATTAAAAAAAATAAGCTCAAATTTAAAATTTGAGCTTTATAAATTTAAGCAAACATAGCTTTTCTCACATTTTTCACTTTTACCCATGCAATTAAATAAATAAAAAAACTTAAAAGACCAACAAAATAAGAGGCAAAGCTTATTAGGTTTAAAATTGGTAAAATATTTATGAAAAAATTTCCAAACATAACTAATAAAACCATAAATATTCCAAATAAATATGGAAGTGAGTTTAAAAACACAGAGATGACAATTAATACAGCATAAAGTTTAAAAAGCTCGACATTTGTAAGTCTGGCAAGCTGGAAAAATACTCTAAGCTGTAATTTAATACAATATATGATTAATAGTATTAAAACAACAAAAAGAGCTATATTTCCAATTATTAATATTTCTCTTGATTGTAAATCTACTAAAAAAGCATTTGATAATCCAAAAATAAACATAAATAAAAATATTAAGACAAGTGGATAAAATATCGCTTTAAGATAATTTATATGCACTATAGAGCCGCTTAAATTTGAAATTATTTTAAGTGCAATGTAAGTTCCAATAGGCATTATCAAAAAAGAACCAAGCACTAAAATAGCTGTATTTAAAGGCATATCTTTATAAGAAGTATCTAATGATCCATAATTTAGATAAAAAATTATAGCAACCACCAAAACAGGTATTAAAAGTGAAAAAATAGCAATAATTTTGGCAATGAAAATTTCTCTTTGGTTTTTACTTGGTTTTTTAATCATATCATCTTTGATGGTAAAATCTTTTTCTTTTTTGTTATTTTTGCGATCTTTCATTTTTCCAAAAAGTGATTTTGTTGAAGAAGGTTTTTTATCAAAATTTTCATAATTTGGGAATTTGGTATTTTTATTTTTACCTTTGTCATTGCCAGTATTGAATGTAAAAACAAATCTATTATCATTTTTACTACTATTTTGGCTTTTTTCTATTTTTTTAATTTTATTTTCATTTTCTAAATTATTATCTATTTTGTCGTTTTTTTCTGACTCATCAAAACTATCATCTAAATGGCTCTCATACTCCTCAAAAATAGTTTCTTTTTTATTAGCTTTTTTTCTAAATTTGAATAAATTTAAAATTTTTTTAAAATCTATTTTTTGAAAATCGCGATTTTTAATTTTATCAATATCTACATTTTTAATTTTTTCTAAAACGCTTTCTTTTGGCTCTTCTTTTGAAGGTTTTTTACTAATAAAAGTAATATTTATAGCAATATTATCGCTTTCTTCAAAACTAACTATATCTCCGATAGCAACATTTTGTGTAAGACTTTTATTATATCTATAATAAAGCCCATCATCACCTATAATAAATTGATCACTTATAACTTGACCTTGCAAAATATCTCCTTAAATAAGATGTTTTTTTGGATAATCATAAAGCAAGACTTTGCCTATTTTTTCTTCTATATCACAAAATTTTTCAATATCAAAACCAATGCCAAAAATTCCACACGTTGGAATGCTTCCAATAGCAGAATCACTCAAAATTTCACAAATATTTGTAATTGCATAATTATGCCCTACTATAAAAATTGTTTCAAATTTATCATCTAAATTTTTTACAAATTTCAAAAGATTTTTTCCCTCAAAATCATAAAGTTCATCAAAACTCTTAAACTCGCCTTTAAAATTCATCTTTTCGGCGATAATATTTGCTGTACTTAGCGCCCTAACTGCACTACTTGTATAAAAAGCTTGTGGCATTATACTAAGTTCATTTAAAAATTTTCCTAAAGATGAGGCATTTTCCTTGCCTCTTTTATTTAATTTTCTTAAAAAATCACTACTTGCTTCTTTTTTTGCTTTTGCATGCCTTATAAAATAAACAAATTTCATCTTTTTCTTTCTTAAAATTATGTTAAATTATACTCTACATTGCAAGTTCAAACATAGTTTTTGCTAAAACACTAGCTCCAAAAATAGCGTCTTTGAAATTTATATTTTCATTTACATTGTGACTAACTCCATCCTTACAAGGAATAAATATCATCCCAACCTCATCAGCAATTCCAACCATATTCATGGCATCATGTCCTGCTCCACTTGGAAGCTTCATAGTTTTAATATCAAGTTCATTGGCATTTTTTTCAAGCATATTTATAAGAGTTTTGCTAAGCACAACAGGCGTATCTTTTACTAAATTTGTAAGCTCATAATCAATTTTATCATTTTTACAAATTTGATCTATCATCTTAGTAATTTCACCATCTATTTTATAAAGCATCTCTTTATCTATATCCCTTATATCAATTCCTAAAACACACTCTCCAGGAATTACATTTAAAACACCTGGTTTTGCATTTGCATATCCAACAGTTGCAACTGTTGTTTTTCCCTTTAATGCAATTTTATTAACCTCACAAATTATTTTTGAAGCACATAAAAGTGCATCACTTCGCATATTCATAGGAGTTGCACCACTATGATCAGCTCTTCCATAAATTTTAAGTTCATAGCGAATTGGAGCGGCTATTCCTGTAACAATTCCTACTGAAATATTGTGATTTTCTAAAACTGGACCTTGCTCAATGTGAAGCTCTAAATAACTTTTGTATGTTGATTGCTCTAAAACAGCATTATAATATTTATTTGGACTAAGTCCGAAATTTCGCATCGCATCAAAAAGCGAAATACCATTTTTATCTTTTAAAAAATTAAGTTGATCGAGATTTAATTTTCCAGCTATTAGTTTACTTCCAACAGTTGCCATTTTAAACCTGCTTGATTCTTCGCAGGCAAAAATTATTAGCTCAAGTGGTCTTTTTAGTTTTTTACCACTATCTTTTATGCTTTTTATAGCTTCAAGTCCAGCCATAACACCAAGTGTTCCATCATAAAATCCACCATTTGGAACACTATCAATATGTGAACCAGCACTTACAGCTGGCAAATTTGGCTCTATTACATCATCATATCTTATAAAAATATTTCCAACTTCATCGGTTTTATATTTAAGTCCTGCCTCTAAGGCTAAGCTTTCTAAATATTTTCTAGCTTCTTTTTCTTCATCGCTAAATGCAAGACGAGTTAAGCCACCACTTAAAACTCCATTGTCTAAATACCTATCTTCTTTAATAGCTCCAAATTTTGAAATTTCTACAAATTCTGCTTTAAATCTTTTTTCATTTATCATTTTTTATCCTTTCAAATTTATCTTTTTAATGAAATTTTAGCATATAAATATCCAATACCAAAACCAAAAAGATGCGCATACCAACCAACTCTTATACCAACAAGCATTGGAACAAAGCTTATAACTAAAATTGCCATTATTAAACCATTTCTCATATTTTTATCTAATTTAGCCAAAACTCCAAGTAAAACAGATATCGCCCCACTAGCTCCTACTAAATTTACAACAACACCATGTCTTGCCATGTAATATGTATAAGCAAGACTCAAAACAGATGTTATAACTCCACCAATAATATAAATAAATCCAAATTTTAAGCTACCAAAATATCTTTCTAAAATACAACCAAATTGGTAAAGTACTGCCATATTCATAGCAACATGCAAAAATGACGCATGTAAAAACATAGTAGTAAATACCTGCCAATAAAATCCACTAAAAAATAGATAATTAAGTCCAAAATAGCTCATTACTAAATTTGTACTTAGGACATATTCACTCAAAATAAATATTATTAAATTTAATACAATTAGTGTATTGGTAACTTTCAAATTTTTATCCTTTTGCTTCAATTATTTTTCAAAATATATTTTTTCATGATCTACTTTTCCATATCCCGCAAAACGATTTGACGCAAGACAAGAAATTTTATTTTTAGAGCATCTTGTAATATAGCTATTTACTATTTTATCATTTACTTTGTGACTATTTTTTTGATTTAAATTTATATAATCAATTCTGTTTACTCCACGAACATTGTGTAAAAAACTTACTCTTCCATCGCTAAAAACATCTTTTACAACACCAACATGTGTAATTTGTTTTATTTTGGAGTATTTAGTGTTTTTTGTAGTATTGTAAAAAAATATTAAATCACCTATTTTTGGAGATTTAAAAATTATATTATTGTTTGATTTATAAAAATTATAAATTCCAGCAGATCTTCTGCCGCTTTTTGGAGTAAACTTATAAATTTCTTCTTCTAAAAAATAGATATTATCATTTTTTTCATTTATAAGATAAATAAGCCCTGAACAATCTTTGCCTTTTTTCTTTTCTTCAAGAGATTCTAAAGTCTTTATAAAGTTTTCATTAACATAAAACCCACTTTCAAAGTCTAAATCCTGGGCTATAGGAACATCTATCATGGATTGTTTTTTAACACATCCTGTTAAAAAAAACAGTGATAAAAAAACTAATAATAACTTTTTTTTCATAAAAATTTCCATTACTTAAATTTCAAATACAAATTAAAAATCAAAAACTTAGGTAATTTTATCAAATTTTTGTAAATTTTACGATATTTAGCACTATTACATTTTTGTAAGTAAAAATTTTGTATAATTTTAACTATTTTTTAAAAAGGTGATTTTAAATGGAGTATTTAGAAATAGTAGGTGGAAAAAAACTTAGTGGTGAAGTTGAAATTTCTGGAGCAAAAAATGCAGCATTGCCGCTTATTGCTCTTAGTATTTTGGCAAAAAATGATTTAGTTATTTCAAATTTGCCAAATGTAGTTGATATAAAAACACTTATCAAACTTTTAGAAAACTTAGGCGCAAAAACTGAGTTTTTAGACAACCACAGTATTAAAATAAATACAAACTCCATTAACTCGACAAAAGCAACATACGATATAGTTAGAAAAATGAGAGCTTCGATTTTAGTTTTAGGACCACTTCTAGCAAGATTTGGAAAATGTGAAGTCTCACTTCCAGGAGGATGTGCAATTGGTGCAAGACCAATTGATTTACATCTTTTAGCATTAGAAAAAATGGGTGCAAAAATAGAAATAAAAGATGGATATGTAGTTGCAACTGCCCCAAAAGATGGCTTAAAAGGCGCAACTATTACTTTTGATAAAATCACAGTTACTGGAACTGAAAATATAATAATGGCAGCAGCTCTTGCAAATGGAACTACAAAATTAATAAATGCAGCAAAAGAACCTGAAGTTGTTGCTTTATGCCAAGCTTTAAAAAATAGCGGAGTTGAAATTTCAGGCATTGGAAGTGATGAACTAACCATAAAAGGCACAAAAAAAGATCTTATAAATATTGAAAATATTGAAGTTATTCCTGATAGAATAGAAGCTGGAACGTATCTTTGTGCAGCTGCTATAACAAATTCTAAAATAACTATTTCAAAGTGTGAACCAAATCATCTTGGTGCTATTTTAAGCAAATTTGAAGATATGGGTTTTAAATTTGAAATTAAAAAAGATAAAATCACAATTTTTCCAGCTGAAAAAATAAACTCAACTGAAATAATAACAACTGAATATCCTGGTTTTCCAACAGATATGCAAGCTCAATTTATGGCTGTTTGCTGCACTGCAAATGGAGCTAGCATAATAGATGAGAGACTTTTTGAAAACCGCTTTATGCATGTTGCAGAGCTTCTTAGAATGGGAGCTGATATAAAACTAAGCACTCACACAGCCACAATTAATGGTAAAAGTTTAAGTGCAGCAGATGTTATGGCAACTGACTTAAGAGCAAGTTCAGCACTCGTTATAGCAGGACTTGTAGCAAAAGGCACAACAAAAGTTCATAGAATTTATCATCTTGATAGAGGCTATGAGGGTTTAGAAAAAAAACTATCAAGTCTTGGTGCAAAAATAACACGAAAAAAAGAGGATTAAATTATGATAAATGAAACTTTAAATTTAATCTATAATGAGATAAAAAGCCTAAACTTAAAAAAAATTGTACATTTAAATGAAGCTTTAAATGAAATTTGCACAAAAGATATAGTCGCTATCAAAGATCTTCCTTGTTTTGATAACTCTGCACTTGATGGATATGCATTTAATCACAAAAATGTAGGAAAAACTCTAAAAATAAAAGGCGTAATTTACGCAGGAGACAAAAAAGAATTTCACTTAAAAGATGATGAGTGTTATAAGATAATGACAGGCGCGATTATGCCCAAAGGAGCTGATACTATTCTAAGAATAGAAGATGCAAATGTTAAAAATGATGTTTTATTTCTTTCAAATGAGATTAAAAAATTTGATGGATATAGACTAAAAGGTGAGGAAGTTACAAAAGGTAAAATATTAATTAAAAAAGGAGAGATTCTAACTCCTAGAAAAATTATGCTATTAGCAAGTCAGGGAATAAGTGAAGTTGAAGTTTACAAAAAACCAAAAATTGCCCTATTTTCAAGTGGAGATGAACTAAAAGAGCCATGGCAAAAAGCAAATGAATACGAAATATATAACGCAAATGCAAGCGGGATAGAAGCTCTTTTAAAAAACAATGGCTTTAAAAGTAAGTATCTAGGAATAATAAAAGATGAACCCTTGACTATAAAAGAAAGTTTTGAAAAGTGCTTTAAAGAATTTGATTTTATTATAACAAGTGGCGGTGCAAGTGCTGGAGATAAAGACTATATGGATGGAATTTTAAAAGATTTTGGTTTTAAAGAAATTTTTGACCATGTAAACATAAAACCTGGTCGTCCTACAAAATGTTTTATAAAAGATGAAAAAATAGTTTTTGTTTTGGCTGGAAATCCAACAGCCGCATATTTACTAGCATTTTTATTAGTAATTCCAACACTTAAGAAATTAATTAATCAAAATAATGATTTTTTTGAAATTTCAAAGGCAAAATTTAGTGGAAATTTAAAACTTAAAAGTGGAAGAATAAATTCAATTTTAGGAATTTATGATAATTTTTGTTTTAAAGTCATTGATGATAATAAATTTGGCTCAGGAACAATTTCTCCACTTGCAAAAGCAACTCATCTTTACCTCTCAGATTTGGATAAAAAAGAGTTAAAAGATGGTGAAATTATAGAAATTTTAAAGTTGGATTAAGGATTGGTATGATAAGATTAAAATCTTTTTATTCTTTATGCGGGAATAGCTCAGGGGTAGAGCATAACCTTGCCAAGGTTGGGGTCGCGAGTTCGAATCTCGTTTCCCGCTCCATTTTTAGATTCTCAGACCTAACAAATTTTACAGGCAAGAATCTATGAGAATTTTACTTTGTATATCAGGTGCAAGCCTTATAAATTTAGGTTTAAAACTCATACCACATATAAAAAAAGAAAATGAACTTTTTGTAGTTTTAAGTAAAAATGCAAAAATAGTTTTAGAAAAAGAAAATAATCAAATTTTTAATGAAAGTAACTATAAAGATGTTAAATTTTTTGATGATGACAATATATTTGAGGGTCCAGCATCTGGCTCATTTAAAATAGATAAAACCATAATTGCACCCTGCTCTATAAATACTTTGGCAAAAATTCACTCAGGAATTTGTGATACTTTAATAACAAGAGCCGCAGCAGTTGCACTAAAAGAGAGAAAAAAATTAATTTTATGTGTCAGAGAAATGCCGTTTTCTACAATATCTCTAAAACAGATGTATGAGCTCTCTAGTCAAGGAGTCAGTATATCTCCACCAGTTTTAGGAAGTTATGCTGGATTTAAAAATATTTTAGAAATAGAAAATTTTATACTTGGGAAGTGGCTTGATTTATTAGATATAAAAAACGAAATTTATAAAAGGTGGGAAATTTGAGAAGAGCTTGCATATATCCTGGAACCTTTGATCCCATTACAAACGGACATATTGATGTTATAAAAAGGGCTTTAAGATTTTTTGATAAAGTTGTTGTTGCAGTTGCTTTAAATGATGCAAAAAAGCCTAGTTTTAATATAGAAAAAAGACTTAAAATGGTAAAAGCTGCAACTATAAATTTAGGAAATGTTGAAGTAGTAAGTTTTGAAAATTTATTAGTAGATTTTGCAAAAGAACAAAAAATTTCTACAGTTATAAGGGGATTAAGAGCTGTTAGTGACTTTGAATATGAACTTCAAATGGGATATGCAAACTCATCCTTATGGAATGAATTTGAAACCGTGTATCTTATGCCAACATTACAAAACGCTTTTATAAGTAGTTCTGTTGTAAGATCTATTTTTCATCATAAAGGTGATATTTCACATTTAGTTCCAAAGGAAATTTTAGATATTTTAAAGGATGAAAATGCTAGTGATATTTGAAGGAATTGATTGCGTCGGCAAAACGACACAAATTAATCTTTTAAAAGAAATTTATAAAGATGCTATTATAACAAAAGAGCCTGGTGGAACCGAATTTGGAAAAAAGATAAGAAATTTATTATTAAACGGTGATGAAATTTCAAAAAAAGCTGAGTTATTTTTGTTTTTAGCCGATAGAAATGAACATTATGAAAAAGTTATAAAACCAAATTTAAATAATTTGATATTAAGCGATAGAAGTTTTATATCTGGTATTAGCTATGCTTTGACAAATGACAAAAATTTAAATATAGATGAACTAATCAATCTTAATAAATTTGCACTAAATGGTCATTTTGGCGATAAATTTATCTTTTTAAAAGCTGATGAAAATACACTTAAAAACAGACTTTTCAATAAAAAATTAGACAATATAGAAAAAAGAGGTATAAAATATCTTTTAACAGTTCAAGAAAATATGGAGATGATTTTAAATTATCTCAAATTTGAAGTTTTAAAACTAAATGCAAGTGATGAAATTTTAAATATTCACGCAAAAATCAAGGAGTTTATAAAATGATAAAAGCACTTAGAGGGATGAAAGATATCATAGATAATGGTGATTTATATAGACATATTATTAAAATTTGTGAAGAAACAGCACAAAATTTTGGATATAAATTTGTAGAAATTCCAAAACTTGAAGAAACTTCACTTTTTATAAGAAGCGTTGGTGAAAGCAGTGATATAGTAAATAAAGAGATGTATGAGTTTAAAGACAAAAGCGATAATAGTATTTGTCTTAGACCAGAAGGAACTGCAGGCGTTGTAAGAGCCTTTATAGAGCATAAATTTGACAAAGCTGGCGGAGTTAGAAAATACTTTTATCATGGCTCTATGTTTAGGTACGAAAGACCACAAAAAGGTCGTTTTAGAGAATTTCATCAATTTGGAATAGAGTGTTTTGGGGAGAATTCAGTTTATGAAGATGCAAGTGTTATAATAATTGGTTCTTTAATTTTAAAAAATCTTGGCATAAAAACAACTTTAAAAATAAACTCCTTAGGAGATAAAAACTGTATGCCTATTTATAAAGAAAAACTAGTTAAGTTTTTAAACTCACAAACTCTTTGTGATGATTGCCAAAGAAGAATTAAAACAAACCCAATAAGAGTTTTAGACTGCAAAAATGAGGCTTGCCAAAAAGCTCTTCAAAACGCACCTTTAATAACAGAAAATTTAAACGACGAGTGTAAAAGTGACTTTGAAAAACTTAAAGAAATACTAACTAAAAACAATATTGAATTTGAAGTTGATCCAAAGCTAGTTCGAGGGCTTGATTATTACACTAAAACAGCTTTTGAATTTGTAAGCGATGAACTTGGCTCACAAAGTGCAGTTTTAGGTGGTGGAAGATATGATAATTTAGTTGAGTATTTAGGTGGAAAACCTACTTTTGGTGTTGGATTTGCTCTTGGAATTGAAAGGGTAATGGAAATTTTATCTATAAGAAATAAAGAGGAAAAAAGAGATGGAATTTATCTTTGCGCACTAGATGATAAATTTATAAATGAAATTTACTCTTTGGGACTAAATTTAAGAAAAAAATATAAAGTCGAAGTAAGTTATGAAGCTAAAAATCCTGCAAAACATCTAAAATCAGCTGATAACTTAAATAAATTAATATTTCTTTGCATTGGTGAAAACGAGTTTAAAAATAACGAAATTTGGTATAAAAACCTAGAAAATGGTGATGACCAAAAAATAAAACTTTCAAATTTAGAAGGAAAATTAAATGAACAGTAATCTTTATGGATTAAATATTTGGGGAAATTCAAATTTTATTATTGAAGATGGAGAGGTTTGTTTAAATACTGATTTTAAGCCATCACTAATAGATATTGTAAAAGAAATTAGAAACGATGGTATAAAAGGCCCTATTTTACTTCGTTTTCCACATCTTATCAAAAAGCAAATTGTTGATATTTATTCAAACTTTGAAAGAGCTAGAAAAGATAATGATTACAATGGAACTTTTAATGCTGTTTTTCCACTTAAAGTAAATCAATATCCTGGCTTTGTAAAACACTTAGTTGAGATTGGAAAGCCTTTTAATTATGGGCTTGAAGCAGGAAGTAAAGCTGAGCTTTTACTAGCTATGGCTTATAATAATTTTAAAGCTCCAATTACAGTAAATGGCTTTAAAGATAAAGAACTTATAAATATTGGCTTTATCGCAGCTGAAATGGGTCATGATATAACCTTAACAATCGAAGGGTTAAGTGAACTTGAGGCTATTATAGAAACAGCAAAAGAGCGTTTTACACCAAAGCCAAATATTGGTCTTAGGATAAGACTTCATAGTTCAGGTAGCGGAATATGGGAAAAAAGTGGTGGCATAAACTCAAAATTTGGTCTAACTGCAACAGAGCTTATTGAGGCTATAAATTTATTAAAAGATGCCGGACTTATAGAAAAATTTACAATGATTCATTTTCATATAGGATCGCAAATAAATGAGATTAACCCACTTAAAAAAGCCCTAACAGAAGCTGGAAATATCTACGCAGAACTTAGGAAAATGGGAGCCAAAAATCTAAAAGCTATAAATATAGGTGGCGGCTTATCAGTTGAATATTCACAAACCAAAGAAACAGCAGAAAAAAACTACACTTTAAGAGAGTATGCAAATGATGTCGTGTTCTTGTTTAAAACAATTGCTGAATCTAAAAATGTTGCTCAACCTGATATTTTTATAGAATCTGGTCGTTATGTAGCTGCATCTCATGCTGTTTTAGTAGCATCTGTGCTGGAGCTTTTTTCACAAGAATATACAGAAGAAAAATTATCTTTAAAGGGTGAAAATCCGCCTCTAATAACAGAACTTGCCTACTTGTATGAAAACATAAGAAGCTCAAACGCACTTGAATATTTAAACGATGCAATTGCTCACATGGAAAGCATTTTAACACTATTTGATTTAGGATATGTTGATTTAATAGATAGATCAAATGGAGAAATTTTAGTTCATTTAATCATAAAAAAATCAGTGGAAATTTTAGGAAATAAATTAAATTATTCAAATTTATTAAAAATTCAAGACGAAGTTCAAGAAAGATATTTAGTAAATTTCTCATTGTTTCAGTCTTTGCCTGATTTTTGGGGCTTGAAACAGCATTTTCCTATTATGCCACTTACTAAACTTGATGAGCGCGCAACAAGATCGGCTTCAATTTGGGATATAACTTGTGATAGCGATGGAGAAATAAGCTTTAATTCAGTTAATAATCCTTTATTTTTACACGATGTAGATGTCGAAAAAGAGGATTATTTTTTAGGATTTTTTATGGTTGGGGCATACCAAGAAGTTCTTGGTATGGATCATAATCTTTTTGTCCATCCAACAGAGGCAACCATTATGCTAAAAGAAGATGGTAGCTTTGAAGTAAAAGATATTTTAGAATCTCAATCAGTTCTTGATATATTAGAAGATATGGATTATGATGTAAGTGAAATTCAAGAAATTTTAAATCAAAGAATAGAAAGCTCAAATTTAGTTGATGAAAAACAAAAAAAGCATATCCTAGGAGAGCTTTATCTATTTTTAAATGACAATGGATATTTAAAATCTTTTGAATAAGAGGTTAATAATGGAATTTTTTAATATTATTAAAGAAGATTTTAATGAGCCTAAAAGACAAGATCCAGCTTATAATAGCTTTGTGGATCTTTTTTTTAACTATCCTGGAGTTTGGGCTATTGTAAATCACCGCTTTGCTCATTTTTTATATAAAAAAAATTTCAAAAGAATAGCTAGAGCAATATCTGGAATTTCAAAATTTTTAACCGGAGTTGATATCCACCCTGGCGCAACAATAGGAAGAAGAGTTTTTATAGATCATGCAACAGGAACTGTTATAGGAGAAACTGCAATAATTGGAAATGAAGTTTTACTGTATCAAGGAGTTACTTTAGGTGGAGTTAGTTTAGAAAAAGAAAAACGCCACCCAACACTTGAAAATGGAGTGGTTGTAGGAGCTGGAGCAAAAGTACTTGGAAATATTACAATTGGTAAAAATTCAAAAATCGGTGCAAACTCAGTTGTGGTAAAAGATGTTCCTGCTAACTCAACAGCAGTAGGAATTCCTGCTAAAATAATAGGTTCAAAAAAGGAAAAACCACTTTCTCATAACCAAATTCCTGATATAAATAAAGAGTTATTTTTATATTTAATAGAAAGAATTTGCATTTTAGAAGATGCATTGTGTAAAGATGACATAAATGAGCTTAAAAAAGATAAAAAACTTGAAGAGTTTTATAAGGCTTATTTGAATTCTTTAAAATAAAAGATATAATTAACCAAATTTCATAAAAAGGAACGAAAATGAAACTTTCCAAAAGAGTAAGCGTTTTAGAAGAGTCCATAACAATTGCAATTAGCTCACTAGCTAAAGAGATGAAAGCAAGAGGCGAAGATGTTATAAGCCTAAGTGCAGGAGAGCCAGACTTTGACACACCAAAAGTTATAAAAGATGCCGTTATAAAAGCTATGGAAAAAGGTTGTTCTAAATATACCGCAATCCCAGGAACTCCAGAAGTCTTAAAAGCAATTCAAACAAAATTAAAAAAAGATAATAACTTAGACTATAAAACTTCTGAAATTCTTACAAATGTTGGAGCAAAACATTCACTTTTTAACATTATTCAATGCCTAATCGATGATGGTGATGAAGTTATAATTCCATCTCCATATTGGGTAAGCTATCCACAAATGGTAAAATATGCTGGTGGGACTCCAGTATTTTTAAAAACTTGTGAAAAAACAAATTTTAAGATTTCAGCTAAGCAACTAAAAGATGCCATAACACCAAAAACAAAACTTTTAATTTTAAACTCTCCAAGCAACCCAACTGGAGCAATTTATTCAAAAGATGAGTTAATTTCATTAGCTGATGTGCTTAAAGACACAGATATAATGGTAGCTAGTGATGAAATTTATGAAAAAGTAAATTACAAACATGAATTTTATGCAGTAGCAAGCATTAATGATGATATGTTTAAAAGAACAATTACAGTAAATGGACTTAGCAAATGTGGAGCAATGCCAGGCTGGAGATTTGGATACATGGCAACACCAAATACACAACTAATAAAAGCTTGTAAAGCACTTCAAAGCCAAAGTGTTTCAAACATAAGCTCAATAGTTCAAGCAGGAGCTATTCCATCACTTTTAGGACAAAGCGACCAAGATATTGAGTTTATGAGAAAAGAATATCAAAAAAGAAGAGATTATGCAGTTAGGTTTATAAATGAAAACATAAAAGGTTTAAAAACACTAAACCCAGATGGAGCTTTTTATCTTTTTGTAAATTGTAAAGAAGTTGAGCCAAATTCAATGAAACTTTGCAAAGATATCCTTGAAAAAGCAAAAGTTGCAGTTGTTCCAGGTGTTGGTTTTGGAATGGAGGGATATTTTAGGCTCTCTTTTGCAACTAGTTTAGATGAGATAAAAACAGCACTTGATAGAATAAAAAAATTAGTTGAAAACTACTGATATAAGCCCATTTTGGGCTTATGAAACATTATAAATTTTTATAACTTTATGAAAAAATTTATCGTTGCCCTACTTCTCATCGTATTTTTTTTATCTTTTTTATTTTTTATCTTAAATTTGGCATTTCCACTTGATAAAACAGAGCTCTTTTTAAAAGAGTCTTACATTTTATATGATAAAAATGGCAAAATAGTCTCACAAAGGGTAAATGATGATGGTCTTTGGTTTTATAAAACAGATGAAATTCCGCCTCTTTTAAAAAAAAATATCATAAATTTTGAAGATAGATACTTCTACTATCATTTTGGTGTAAATCCATTTTCTATCATAAGAGCATTTTCTCACAACCTAACAAGCCCAAACAAAATCGGCGCTTCAACCATAACAATGCAAATTGCAAGGATGATAGAGCCAAAAAAAAGAAGCTATAAAAATAAATTGATAGAAATTTTTAGAGCCCTGCAGATCGAGCTAAACTACACAAAAGATGAAATTTTAACACTCTATTTTAATCTAGCCCCATACGGTGGAAACATCACAGGAATAAAAGCGGCAAGTTATTTTTATTTTAATAAAAACTTAGATGAGCTAAGTCTCTCTCAAATAGCACTTTTAACAACAATTCCTAAAAACCCAAACCAAAATCGCCTAGATAAAAATAAAAACTTAACAACCCTTAAAAATAGGGTTTTAAAAAATCTTTTAAAAGATAAAATTATAGATGAAAATTCCTACAAAAGAGCTTTAAAAGAGAGTTTTTCACCAAAAAGATTTAGCGCAAAAAATAGCGCCTTTCACTATTGCAATTTAGCTTTTAAAAACAACTTAAAAAACTCAAATTTAGATCTTAGTTTGCAAAATTATATAGAACAAAGTGCTAAAAATCTAATTTTAAATTTACAAAATCACAATATAAACAACGCTTCTATTGTTGTTATTGACAATATTTTGATGGAGGTAGTTGCTTATGTAGGAAGTCATGACCTAAAGGCTCAAAACGGCTTTAATGACGGCGTTTTAGCCAAAAGAAATGTCGGCTCAACACTTAAACCATTTATTTATGCTCTCTCTTTTGATAGCGGATTAATCACCCCAAAACAGCGTTTAATCGATAGTGAAATTTATATAAATGAGTACAGGCCTACAAATTTTTATGAAGACTACTTAGGCGTTGTTTCTGCTGATTTGGCACTTAATTTTTCTATCAACACAATATCTGTCTATCTAAATGACAAATTAGAAAGCAACTCGCTCTATGAACTACTTTTAAAGGCAAATTTAGTTAAAAATAACAAAAACTTTTATGGCTCATCAATCGCACTTGGAGGGCTATCTTTAAGTCTTTTAGACCTAGCTCATCTCTACACCTCTTTTGCAAATGGCGGTGAGCTAAAACCACTTAAGTTTGCTGGTTTTGTGATAGATAAAAATGAAAAGCTTTTTTCAAAACAAAGCGCTTATTTAGTAAGTGAGATTTTAAGCAATTCACCAAGAAGCTATTTAAACTCAGTCTGGCAAAATACTTTGGATATGCCAAAAATAGCCTTTAAAACTGGCACTAGTGCAAACGGCGTTGATCTTTTAGTAGTTGGCTATGATAAAAACTATACCATTGGAATTTGGCTTGGAAACTTTAGTGGCTTGCCAACCAAAAATATAAGTGCCGCACAAAGTTCGGCTAAACTTTTATTTGAAATTTACAGCTTTCTAAACAAAAGAGAAAAACTGGAATTTTTAAAAGAGCCAAGTGGGATAATAAAAGAAAAAAGATGTGTTGATGAGTTTAAATTTCAAGAGTGCAAAAACTATAAAGATGACTTTTTGATAGAAAATGTTGCTCTTAAAGATATCTGCCAACTCCTTACAAATGAGCAGTTAAATCACCTCTTAATTAACAAAATAATAGATGAAAAAGAGATCTTAAATAGTCCTTGCAAAGAGCTTTTTACAAACAAACCCCCGCTCATAGCCACTCCTTATAACAATGCCGTGATTATGGGAGATATAAGCAAAATTAGTGTAAAATGTATGAGCTTTTTAGGTAAAAGTGTTTTTATAAAAGTTGATGATGAGGATTATAAAAAAGTTGATAGCGCAAGTGATAATTTTGTTGAGCTTAAAAGTGGCAAGCATACCATTTATTGCCTAGATGAAAACTCAAATTTATCCACTTCAAATATAGAGATAAAAGGATTTTAGATGAAATTTGTAGCTGTTTTTTTACTGGTTTTAAATTTTATTTTTGCTAATGCCATAGATGAGATAAAAGTTTATAAAGATAGAGTTGAGTTTTATAGTAAAACGTTTGATAACTCCAAAATTGGTAAAGTTTTTAGGGATGATTTTATAACTTGCGAGCCTAAAATTGATGGTATTTTTTATCAAGAAAGTAATGAGCTTATAACCTTTTACTCAAAAACAATACTGTCAACATCGACTACTTTTAACTGCTCATACAATGACGAAAAAATTAGTTTTAAAAGCGATAAATTTCAAATAGAAAAATTTCAACAAATGGATAAAAATAGATATTTTATCTCTTTTAATGATGAAGTTACGAATTTAAAAGAAAATATAAAAGCTATAACTCTAGATGAAAAAATAGTACCTTTTAAACTGCATATTTTAAGCTCATCTGAGGCAATAATAGAAGTTTTAAGTAGCAATTCTTACACCTTAAAAATCTCTAAAAATGTAAAAAATCCAAAAAATAGCTCCCTAGAAAATGATGCTATTTTAAATAGTTTTGGCCAAAGTGATGATGAACTTAAAAGCTCTAAAACTTTAGAACTTGATACCACTCTTATAAAGCCACTTTCATATCCAGATAAAATGCTTGGTTTTAGACTCTACACTAATGATTATATATGGCTAAATAATGTTTTGGTAAGCTGTGATGATACGCAAAATTTCAAAGTCATAAATAGTGGATATGAAAACTCCAAAAGTTATTTTGATATCGTAAGTAGCGATTTAAAGGACAATAGCGAGTATGAGATAACTCTTAAAAAAGGTTTTGGCGAGAAAAATTATAAAGTTTTAAAAAAAGATCTTAAATTTAGGCTAAAAACAGCTGATTTTGCCCCTGAAATTTGGTTTTTAGATGACAAACCCTATATCTCAAGCAAGGGAAAAATTGCCCTAAAAAGTATAAATTTAAAAGAGATAAAAACTGTTTTAACAAAAATAAGTGATGAAAATCTAAGATATTTTTTAAATTTCGATGATGGCAAAACTACTTTTAGTGATGAAAAAAGCCAAAATTTCCATCTTGATTTTGAGCCAAACAAAGAGATAAAAACTCTTTTGGAGTTTGATTTTGACAAAGATGGGATTTACAATCTTGAGATTTTTTACAAAGACAAAGATGAGAGATTGAAAAGTATAAATAAATTTATCTACTATAGCGATTTAGCACTTCATACAAAGGTTTTTAAAGATGAAATTTTTGTTTTTGTAAATAGACTTTCAAACAATGAAGTGGTAAAAAACGCCCAAATCACCGTTTTTTCAAATAAAAATAAGATTATTGCCAAAGGAATAACCGATGAAAAAGGTGTCTTTAAGTTTAGTCAAAAAAATATAATTGATAAAAAGCCAAAGTCTATTTTGGCAAATTTAAATAATGAGAGAAACTTCCTTATACTAGATGAGTTTCAAAATACAAATATTACTCAAAAACCAAAAGCTTATGTCTATTTAACAAGCGATATTGTAAGACCAAATAGCGAAATTTCAGGCATCATCATCCTTAAAGAAAACTTTAAATCTCTTAAAAATTTGCCGATAAAAGTTAGAGTTTATGACGCACAAAATTCTAAAATCTATGAAAAATCTTTTATATTAGATGAGTTTGGAAGCCTAGATTTTAAGATAGAAAATGGCTTTAAAACAAGCGGAAAACAAAGGCTTGAAGTTATCTTTGAAAATAAAATATTAGCAAGAAAAGATTTTTTTATCGAGTCTTTTATCCCACAAAATTTAAAAGTAAATGTTAAATTTAGCAAAGAATTTTATACAAAAGATGAAAAACCACTTTTGAATTTGAGTGCAAATTATCTCTTTGGTCAAAATGCCTCAAATTTAAGCGGCGATTTAAGCGTATCTTTTTTAAATAGCACCTTTAAAAATGATAAATTCAAAGATTATACTTTTGATGACAACTCTTTAAATGAAAAAGATTTATATTTTGATGAAAAAACTATATTATTAGATAAAAATGCAAGTTCTAAAATTCTCATCCTACCAACTTTTAACGCCCCGCTAAACTCAGTTATAAACATCAAAGCAAGTTTTTTACTAAATGACAGTGGCAAAAATGTAGCTGGATACTCACAAAGTAAGCTTTATCCATTTAAAAGCATTGTTGGCATAAATTTAGAGAAAAATATCCTAGATCAAAACCAAGAACTAAAAGCTAGTTTTATAACTATCGACCCTGCAACTCTAAATGAGACAAAAAGCTCTTTAAAAGCTAGCCTATACAAAGAAGAGTGGATTTACACACTCGATGAAAAGGGCTTTTTATCATGGTTTAAAAAAGATAGCAAACTTAAAGATTTTGATATAAAAGATAATTTTTTAACTATAAAAAATCCCGGTTTTGGAAACTATAAACTTGAAGTTTTGGATCTAAATAGCTCTCATAAAAGCGTGGCAAGTTTTGAAGTAAGTGGCTTTGGAAGTGATGAGCTAGTACCTACAAAAAGACTTAGCAAAGCCTCAATAAAAACCGATAAACTCATCTATAATGATGATGAAAATATATCCGTAACTATTAGCTCAGCCCTAAAAGATCCTTTAATACTAGTAAGCTTTGAGAGTGATAAATTAATCGATTATAAGATAGTAAAATTATCTGGCAAAGCCACAAAATTAAGCTTTAAAGTGCCGCTAAATTTCAAAGGTGGATATATAAAGGCCAAACTTTTAAGACTTAGTGATACTCCTTCAACTTTCTTGCCATTTAAAGCATGGGATCAAATTTACATAGAAAACAACAGCTCCAAATTTAACCTAAAACCACAAATTTTGGCTCCAAATTTAGTAAAATCTGCTCAAAACTTAGAAGTTGAAGTTCACACCAAACCAAACACCAAAATCGCCCTATTTGGAGTTGAAGAGGGAATTTTAAATCTACTTAATCAAAAAAGTCCAAAAAGCTATGAGTTTTTTAAGACAAAATTAGCAGTTTTAGGAAGTGATTTTGACATTTATGACAAGCTTACAAACTTTATAAATGATGGAAAAGTGCTTAAATTTGGAAGTGGCGAGATGTTAAAAAGTGCTGCTATGAAAAAATATCTAGATCCATTGGAAAATAAAAAAATCGATACTTTTATCTTTATGCAAACAGCAATTGCCGATGAAAATGGCACCGCTAAATTTAGCAAATTTATCCCAGCAAATCTCAACACAAAGATCCGCCTTGATGCCATTGCCATTGATGAAAATCAAATCGGTGAAGAAAGCACTTTTGTAGTGATAAAAGATGATATTTTAGTTAAAGTCCCACTCATTGCCTATCTTTTAAATGGCGATGAAGTAAATTTAGTCTTTAAGATTTTTAACAACACAGACAAAGAGTTAAAACCAAAAATTACTCTATCACAAAGCCCAAATTTAGAGCTTTCTTATGATAAAAACTTAAGCATTGCACAAAATAGTTTTAAAGATCTTATTGTAAAAACAAAGGCTTTAAGCCTAGGAAAAGGGGATATAAATATCACAATAGATGATAAAACTACAAATTTAAATTTTGAAATTTTAGAGCCAAGCTCATTAAATACTGATGTAAAAAGTGGCATACTTAAAGGTAAAAAAGAGTTTATGTTTGATAAATTAGATAAAGTAAAAGTTCAAATTTCATCAAATTTGCAAACACTTTTTATAGATGAGATGGATAAACTCATAAACTATCCGTATGGCTGCAGCGAACAAAAAAGCTCACAACTTCTAGCACTTATGTTTTTAAACCCAGCAAATAAAGCAGGCAAAATAGACAGAGAAAATTTTATAAATCTAGGCATAAGAGATCTTTTGGCTTTACAAAATGAAAATGGCGACTTTGGATATTGGAGGGCCAACTCAAATGTAGATGAGTTTTCTAGTATCTATGCAACTCACGCGCTTTTACTTCTAAAAGAAAATGGCTTTGAAGTGCCACAAATCTCACTTAGCAAAGCCCTAAAATCCTTAAAACAAAAGGGCATAAACTCAAATTTAAGTAGTATTTACGCCTTGTATATTTTAAGCCAAAATTCAAAAAACAACTTAGATGAAAAGATAAATCTACTTTTAGACAATAAATTTTATAAAGATGACTTGCTTAAGCTTTTCTTAACAGCTGCTATTTTGCAAAACCAAGGACTAAATAAAGAGCAAGGAATAAATAAAGAATTAGAAAGCATAAAAGAGCAGATAAAAACTTTTGATATAGATAAAATGCAAAATAAAGAGCTAAATTTCGCCTCAAAGATTAGAGATTTAAGCTTTTCTCTATATCTAAATTTAAGATATTTTAAAGATGATGAGCTAAGCCAAAAACTTTTAAATGAGATAGTTTTATTTAAAAACAGCATTAAATCAACCCAAGATAGAGCTTTTGTTCTTTTAGCAATAAACGAGTTTGAAAAAGAACAAGTCAAAGACAAAAGCTTAAAAATAAAGGTAAAAAATGGCGATGATCTCTATATGTTTAGCCAAAATGCAAATTTAAACATAGACTTAAAAGATAGAAATTTAACTATCGAGTCAAGCAATAAAGCCTATTATTCGCTAATTAGCTATGACTACAAACCAAAGCCTATTAAAAATAGTTTAGAGATGAAGAGTTTAAACATAAAGAGAGAATTTGTAGATAGTAATGGAAACTTAGTTGATTTAGCCAATTTGAAAATAAATGATTTGATATTTGCCAAAATTACACTTAAGTTCAATCAAAACTTTAATGACATCTTAGTCTATCAAAAAGTCCCATCTTGCCTTGAGATAGCCAATGAAAGAATCATCCAAAACATAAGAGATAAAAAACTTAAAGATGATATCTCAATGGTTCACAAAGAGATAAAAGATGGCTCTATAACAGACTTTTTGCCACCTGTTTATAGCGGCGAAAGCATAACATTTTATACTCCTTTTAAAGTTGTTTTAAGTGGAACTTGTAAGCTGCCACAAGTAAATGCTGAGTCAATGTATGATGAAAAGATAAATGATTATAGTCTTGAAGCTTATGAAATCAAGGTTAAATAAATGAATTTTAAGCCAAATTTAGCTAATATTAAGCTATTTTTATAAGAAAAGGAAGTTTGAAGTGGATTTTTACAACCCAAAAGAGATTGAAGAAAAATATTATCAAATTTGTGAAAACAGAGGCTATTTTGAAGTTGATGGCAATAAAAATATCCAAAATGGAAAAAAATTCTGTATTATGATGCCACCACCTAATGTTACTGGAGTGCTTCACATAGGGCATTCTCTAACTTTTACCTTGCAAGATATTATGACTCGTTACAAAAGAATGGATGGCTTTAAAACGCTTTATCAACCCGGCATGGATCACGCAGGAATAGCAACTCAAAATGTTGTTGAAAAAAAACTTTTAGCAAAAGGTATCACAAAAGAGAGTCTTGGGCGTGAAAAATTCGTTGATGAAATTTGGAAATGGAAAGAAGAAAGTGGAGGAACTATCCTAAAACAGATGAGAAAACTAGGCATTACCCCTGCTTGGTCAAGACTTCGCTTTACAATGGATGATGGGCTTAAAAGTGCTGTTAGAAAGGCATTTGTAAGCCTTTATAACTCAGGTCTAATAATTCGTGGAAATTATATGGTAAATTGGTGTACACACGACGGAGCACTAAGTGATGTGGAAGTTGAGCATAAAGAGCATATTGGAAAGCTCTATTATTTAAGATATTTTTTAAAAGATAGTGATGAGTTTGTAGTAGTTGCCACAACTCGTCCTGAAACTTACTTTGGCGACACAGCTGTTATGATAAATCCAAACGATGAAAGATATACTAGCCTAATTGGCAAAAAAGTAGTTTTACCACTAATTGGTCGTGAAATCCCAATAATTGCCGATGAGCATGTTGATATGAGTTTTGGAACTGGTGTGGTAAAGGTAACTCCAGCTCACGATCAAAACGACTATGAAGTTGGCAACCGCCACGGCTTAGAGTTTATTACAATTTTTGATGAAAAAGGCATATTAAACGATGAGTGCGGCGAGTTTAAAGGACTTGAAAGACTAGACGCAAGAGGAAAAGTTGTAGCAAAACTTCAAGAAATCGGCAATGTTGAAAAAACAGAAGATTATACCAATCAAGTTGGATATTGTTATCGCTGCAAAAATATCGTTGAACCATATATCTCAAAGCAGTGGTTTGTAAAAAAAGAAATTGCAACTGATGCCATAAAAGCTGTAAATGATGGCGAAGCTCAGTTTTTCCCAGCTCATTGGATAAATAGTTTTAACGCATGGATGAGAGAATTAAAGGATTGGTGTATCTCAAGACAGCTTTGGTGGGGGCATCAAATTCCTGTATTTTACTGCAATGAGTGTGGTCATGAATGGGCGGATGAAGATGAAAATCCATCATGTTGTCCAAAATGTAAAAGCAAAAATTTCTATCAAGATCCTGATGTCCTTGATACTTGGTTTAGTAGCGGACTTTGGCCATTTTCAACACTTGGTTGGGGCAATGATGAAAACTATAAAAACGAAAAATGGTTTGAAAATGACCTAAGAGAGTTTTACCCAAATACAATGCTAATAACTGGCTTTGATATTTTGTTTTTTTGGGTTGCAAGGATGATGTTTCAAAGCGAAAATGCACTAAAAAAACTACCATTTAAGGATATCTATCTTCACGCTCTTGTTAAAACTGCAACAGGCGAAAAAATGAGCAAAAGTAGCGGTAATGTCATTGATCCACTCGTTAAAATTGATGAGTATAGTGCTGATATTTTACGCTTTACTTTGGCACTTTTATGCATTCAAGGACGCGATATTAGACTAAGCGAGGAAAAACTTATCTTAGTTAGAAATTTTACAAACAAACTATACAACGCTCATAAATTCCTGCTTTTAAATGAAAATAAATTTCCAAATTTAAGCGAGTTAGAGCTTAAAACAGAGCTTGGAATTTATATGTTTTCTCGTTTTCAAAACTGTGTGAGTGAAACTAGAAAAAACCTTGATGAATACCGATTTAACGATGCTGCAAATGAAATTTATAAATTCTTATGGGATGAGTTTTGCGACTGGGGAATTGAGTTAAGCAAGGCCCAAAAAAGTGCAGTTAAAGAACTTGGTGCGATTTTTAAAGAGGCCATGAAACTTTTAAATCCTTTTATGCCTTTTTTAAGTGAATATTTGTGGCATGAGCTAAGCGGGACAAGCTTGCAAAACTCAGACTCAATTATGATAATGCCATATCCAAAAGCCAATAAACAAAACAGCGAAATTGAGGCCAAATTTAGCCTTATTATAGAAAGTATCGTAGCAATCCGCCGTGCAAAAGCGACTATTGATTTAGGAAATTCAAAAATTCCACTTGCCTATATCAAGCTAAATGAAAATATAAATTTAGAAAATGAACTTGAGTTTATAAAACTTCTTGCAAAATGCGACGATGTTAAATTTGTGAACGAGAAAGTAACTGACGCAGTGGCTGATGTAAGTCAAAATTTAAGCGTTTTTGTACCTTTAAGCGGAGTTGATTTAAGTGAGATTTTAAAACGTCTTAACGCACAAAAAACAAAGCTTGAAAAAGAGATTTTAAAACTTGAGGGAATGCTTAAAAATGAAAAATTTATCGCTAATGCCCCAGCTGAGGTTGTGCAAACCAACCGCGAAGGACTAGAAAATGCAAAAGATCAACTTAGTAAAGTTGAAAATGAGATAAGAAGCCTAAAGAACTAAAATGAAGCCATACTACACGATAATTTTGCTAATTTTATCAAATATATTTATGACAATTGCGTGGTATGGGCATTTAAAACTTAGCAAATTACCAACTTTTAGCTCACTTAGTCTTATTTGGATAATTTTACTTAGTTGGGGAGTTGCATTTTTTGAATATTGTTTTCAAATTCCTGCAAACAGATATGGATTTGTGGAAAATGGCGGCGCGTTTAATATATGGCAGTTAAAAGTCTTGCAAGAAGTTATCACGCTAGTTGTATTTACGACATTTACACTGCTAGTTTTTAAAAATGAAACCTTAAGGCTAAATCATATAATAGGTTTTATTTTTCTTGTATTGGCGGTTTATTTTATATTTAAAAAATAAAATGCTAAAATAACCAAATTTAAGAAAAGGTATAAGATGAAAAAAGTTATAGTTTTACTATCTTTTGTCTGCGCTGTTTTGCTTGGTAATGATCTTGAAACTGCATTTAAAGCTTATGACACAGGAGATTATCAAAAAGCTTTTAAGCACTTTAAAATTGCTTGTGATAATGGGGTGTATTTAGGTTGTGGCAGTCTTGGATTTTTATATCAGAATGGTCAAGGTGTAGAGCAAAATTACAAAGAAGCTTCTAAATATAATAAATTAGCTTGTGATAATGGAGAGTATACGAGTTGTTACAATCTTGGAATTTTATATCGCGATGGTCAAGGTGTAGAGCAAAATTACAAAGAAGCTTCTAAATACCATAAGTTAGCTTGTGATAATGGAGAGTATTCAGGTTGTAATAATCTTGGATTTTTATATATGAGTGGTCAAGGTGTGAGACAGAGCTACACAGAAGCTTTTAAATACTGTAAATTGGCTTGTGATAATGGAAATTATTTAGGTTGTTACAATCTTGGACTTTTATATCGCAATGGTCTAGGTGTGGAGCAAAACTACAAAGAAGCTTTTAAATACTTCAAAATTGCTTGTGATAATGGAGTGAATTTTGGTTGCTACAATCTTGGATTTTCATATGAGAGCGGTCGAGGTGTGAGACAGAGCTATAGCATGGCAAAGAAGTATTTTGGTAAGGCTTGCGACTTGGGCGCTCAACAAGGTTGTGATGCATTTGCAGACCTAAATCAAAAAGGCTACTAGCTATCTTTTATAGATAGTTTTATAAGTTTTATTTTTCTTGTATTGGCGGTCTATTTTATATTTAAAAAAACAAAGGAGAAATTATGCAAGGTATTATTGGTGGTTTTAGCCTTGGAACAGTTATAGCAGTGGCACTTTCATGGAGTGCAAATAAAAGCATTTTATGGGCGATAGTACATGGCTTTTTAAGCTGGATTTATGTAATTTATTATTTTATAACAAAATAAAAAAATGATAGAAGTTAAAAATTTAAGTAAAAGTTATGGCAGCACACTTGTGTTAAAAGATATAAATTTCAACATTGAAAAAGGTGAAATTTTTGGTCTTGTTGGACATAGTGGTGCTGGTAAAAGCACCCTACTTCGCTGCATAAATGGACTTGAAGATTACCAAAGTGGAAGCTTAAAAGTTGGTGGTGTAGAGATAAAAGATGTAAAAGGCAAAAAATTACGAGAACTTAGAAAAGAAATCGGTATGATTTTTCAAAATTTTGCCTTAATGAGTAGAAAAACTGTTTTTGAAAATGTTGCAACGCCTCTAAATTTTTGGGGTTATGATAGAAATTATACTAAAAAAAGAGTTGATGAACTTTTAGAAATAGTGGGGCTTAGTGATAAGATAGATTTTTATCCAGCAGCACTTTCTGGCGGGCAAAAACAACGAGTTGCCATAGCTAGAGCCTTAGCGCTAAATCCTAAAATTTTACTCTCAGATGAGGCTACTTCGGCACTTGATCCAAGTATAACAAAACAAATTTTAGCTCTTTTAAAGCATATTAATAAAGAATTTGGCATTACTATAGTTTTAGTTACTCACGAAATGGAAGTTGTAAAAAGTATCGCTAACAAAGCTGTTCTTTTAAGCAATGGTATAATTACAAATCAAGGTGAAATTCACGAACTATTTTTAAAGCCAGATAAAAATATGCGTGAGTTTTTGGGCGAGGAAATGGTCCTTCCACAAGATGGCATAAACATAGCACTCTATTTTCCAAAAGAAGTTGCTTTTGAGTGCGTTATCACACAAATGGCGCGTGAGCTTGACTTAAATTTTAACATCGTTTGGGGAAAAATTGAGCAATTAAGCGAACTCGTGCTTGGACACTTGGTTATAAATATAGAGCCAAAAGATAAAGAAAAAGTTATAAACTTTATTAAAAAAACTGGTGTTTTATGGGAGATAATAGAATGAAAAAATTAATTTTATTTTTACTATTTTTAGGATTATTTTTTATCTATCCATTTTTTGTAGGTGATACCATTTTTGTAACTATTGATAATATGTTTTTTAAAGAAAATCCATTTTTTGAAGGAATTTTTACAAATTTAAGTCAAAATTTAAAAGAACTTTTAGGAAATAAAAACTATCAAATTTGGATAAGCATTTTGCTAAATGCTTCGTGGCAGACTATTTATATGAGTATAACAGCTACAGTTTTTGCTTCTATTTTTGGACTAATTCTAGCAATAATTTTGGTAATTACTAGAAAAAATGGACTTATGGAAAATAGATATGTTTATGTTGTGCTTGATTTTATAGTAAATGTTGTTAGAAGTTTTCCATTTATTATATTAATTATCGTGTTATTTCCTTTTGTAAAACTCATAATAGGCACAAGCATTGGCACAAACGCTGCTATCGTTCCACTTACTATAGGAACTGCACCATTTATCGCAAGGCTTATAGAAAATGCTTTAATAGAAGTTGATAATGGCGTAATAGAAGCTGCAAAAAGTTATGGTGCAAGTAAAATGCAAATTGTTTTTAAAGTTATGCTAGTTGAGGCAATTCCATCTTTAATCAATGTGCTTACACTAACAATAATTGTTGTTATTGGTTTTTCTGCGATGGCTGGAACGCTTGGTGGTGGTGGTCTTGGAGATGTGGCTTTAAGATATGGATTTCAAAGATTTAATGATGATATTATGCTTTATACAGTATTAATTTTGATTGTTATGGTTCAGATTTTTCAAATGATTGGAAACTATATTTATAAAAAAGTTAAGAAATAACAAATTTTTTAATATGCGAAATTATTTAAATAATACACTATTTAAATAATTTCTTGTCTAAAATATTATTACAAAAAATTATAAAAAAGGTGTAAAAAAGTTATAAATTTACTAAAAATTTAAAAATAATATAATATTTTTCTATTCAAATGAAAATTTAACTCTTATTTTATCAAAATTTAGATATATTTTCATAGTTATAATTTTAAATTTTAAGGAATAATTATGTCTTCATTTCAAAAGCTTGTAAAAAGCTATAAAGATAAAAATTTAATTATAAAAATTTTAGCCGGTGTTTTTATCGGTGCGGTAATTGGCTTTTTAGCTCAAAATAGCGATACTGGCTTTATAAACAGCTTAGCTGCTGCTGTTGGAACCTTAGGAAGTTTATTTGTAAGAGCCTTAAAAGCAGTTGCGCCAATTTTAGTTTTTATCCTAATAGCTGCTTCATTTATCACTAGAAATTTTAGCAACACAAAAGGGCTTAAATTTGTTTTAATCCTCTATCTAATAAGCACTGTTTTAGCCTCAGCTATTGGAGTATTGGCAAGTTTTATGTTTCCAACAACTTTAGTTTTAGATGTTACAGCTGTGGATGCAAGCTCAGCCCCAACTAGCATGGTAGAAGTTTTATCAGGACTTTTATTTAAAATGGTTGATAATCCTGTAAATGCTCTTGCAACAGGAAATTATGTTGGAATTTTAACTTGGGCCATTGGCTTTGGTTTAGCACTTAAATTTGCAAGTCCTGCTACAAAAAGCTTATTTGAAGACCTATCAATCGCAATCACAAAAATAGTTCAATTTATTATCCAACTCGCTCCTTTTGGTATTATGGGTCTTGTTACAAATAGCGTTGCAACTGCTGGCGGGGAAGCTTTAATGGGATATTTAAAACTTGTTATAGTTTTAGTTGCCGCAATGGCTTTTGTTGCTTTTGTAACAAATCCACTTTTAGCAGGAATTGTTTTAAAGAAAAACCCTTATCCGCTATTATTTACTTGTCTTAAAGAAAGTGGTTTATATGCATTTTTCACAAGAAGCTCAGCTGCAAACATACCTGTAAATTTAAACCTTTGTAGAAAGCTTGAACTTGATGAAGAGCTTTACTCTATAACAATTCCTCTTGGAGCAAATGTTAACATGGCTGGAGCTGCGGTGGTAATTGCCATTTTAACACTTTCAGCGGTGTTTACTTTAGGAATTGAAGTAAGTTTTGGAACTGCACTTTTACTTTGTTTTGTTTCAGCTCTTGGAGCTTGCGGATGTGGTGGAGTAGCTGGTGGCTCACTTATGCTTATTCCTCTTGCAACATCTTTGTTTAACATACCAAATGATATTGCCATGCAAGTAATAGCTGTTGGATTTATAATAGGCGTTATACAAGACTCAGTTGAAACAGCAATCAACAGCTCGACTGATGTTTTATTTACAGCTGTTGCATCAGAGGCTACAAATAATACCAAAAATTAACTAAAAAATTAGTGGTTGCTTAGACCACTAATTTTAAATTTTTAAATTCACTTTTTTACAATTACTTTTTTTTAAACAAATTTATATTAAAATATATAAAATTTTAAAAAGGAAATATATGAATTGGAATTTAAAAGAGTTTTTTAGTAGCGAAAATGAGTTTAATGAATTTATAGATAAAATAAAAAATGAAGCCATAATTTTTAATAAAACTTATAAAGATAATTTAGAAAAACTCGATAACAACGAATTTATAAATGCCTTACAAACTCTTGAAAAAATAAATGAAAATATATCAAAAGCACTAACTTATCGATATCTTGCATTTGCTAAGGACACCACAAAAGGAAAAGAACTGGCAAGTAGTGAGCTAATTTGTAATGAAATTTCACAAAATTTACTATTTTTTGAAATTGAGTTTAACAACCTAGAAAAAACCAAGAAAGATAAATTTATAAATGCCTCACCAAAATACAAATATCACTTAGAGCTTTTAAGCAAAGAAAAAGTTCATCAACTCTCTCTTTTAGAAGAAAAGATTTTGCTTAAAACTTCACCTGTTGGAAGCAGTGCTTTTGCAAGACTTTTTGATGAAACAATGGCAAATTTGGATTTTGATTTTGAGGATAAAAAGATCAAAATTGAAACTTTACTAAGCTATTTAAGCAATGAAGATAGAAATAAAAGAAAAAATGCAGCACTTAGTCTTAGCAAAACTTTAGATGCAAATTCTCATCTTTTGACGTATATTTATAATATGATAAAAACCGATTTGAACATTCAAAAAGAGCTAAGAAACTACAAATTTAGCGAAAGCTCGATGCATTTATACAATCAAATTGAGAAAAAAAGTGTTGATAGCCTAATAAAAGCAGTTGAAAAAAGATTTGATTTATCTATTGATTATTACGCAAAAAAGCGTGAAATTTTAGGATTTGAAGAGCTGTATGATTATGATAGATATGCTCCGATTCGAAGTGATGAAGAAATAACTTTTGAAGAATCTAAAAAAATAGTTTTAAAAGCATTTAATGAATTTAGCCCTAAATTTGGAGAAATTGCAAAAAAAGCTTTTGATGAAAACTGGATAGATGTCTATCCTGATAAAAATAAAACTAGCGGGGCATTTTCTCACTCAGCAGTAAGTAGTGTTCATCCTTTTGTAATGCTAAATTTTACAAACAAAAAAAGAGATCTTTTTACCCTTGCTCACGAGCTTGGTCATGCAATTCACCAATATTTAGCTTATAAAGTCGGATATTTTAATTCAAGCACACCACTTACCACAGCTGAAACAGCATCAGTATTTTGTGAAATGCTTGTATTTGACTATATTTATCAAAAAAGTGATGATAAAATTTCACTCCTTGCTTCAAAACTTGAAGATATTTTTGCCACACTTTATAGGCAAATTAATTTTACAACTTTTGAAAGAAGAGTGCATAATTTTGAAGGTGAGTTAAGCAAAGATGAATTGGATAAAATTTGGCTAGAAGAATCAGCTAAAATGTTTGGAAAAAGTCTAAAACTAAATGAATATTATAAATCTTGGTGGAGTTATATACCACACTTTATCCACACTCCATTTTACTGCTACAGCTACTCTTACGCTCAGCTTTTAGTTTTAGCTTTATTTGGACTTTATAAAAGTAAAAAATGTGAAAATTTTGTAGAAATTTATACTGAATTTTTAACTCTTGGTGGTAGCAAAAGTCCAAAAGAAATGGTTGAGATGTTTAACCTTGATATAAATAGTCAAGAGTTTTGGCAAATAGGACTAAATGAAGTTGAAAAATTGGTAAAAAAATTTAAGGAGCTAAAATGACCATTTTAAAAGATAGTGTTTTTTGTGATTTAATGAAAAATCATGCAAAAGAATGCCTAGAATATCTACTTGAAAAACATCGTGGTTTTAACATAGTTGTAAATTTAAAAAATGTTAAATTTAACCCAGAGCTACCAAAAGAAATAAGTGATAATTTTTCAAATTTAATAATGTTTGAACTTGGTAATTATACTTTAGAAAGTGCATTTTTAGAAGATGATTTTTTAATATTTGAAGCTGGTTTTGGAAATGAAAATTTCGCCTCAACTCTAAGTGTGCCTTTGAGCGACATAATACAAATAAATTTAAAAAATCAGCCAATTTTTATAAATTTATCAATTCAAGAAAAAAAAGATAACGAAGAGGATAAAAGAGCAAAATCAAAAAAAATATTTTCAAGCAAATAGATAAAAAACCTTATTATAAGTTATTTTTGATAAAATAAAGGTTTTATATATGGAGGAATCATTGCAAAGTATTTTACAAGGACTTAACGAGGAACAAAAAAAAGCAGCAACACACGTTGATGGAGCAATGCTTATTTTAGCTGGAGCTGGAAGTGGAAAAACAAAAACTATAACTTCTCGTCTTGCATATCTTATATCTCAAGGCATTCCTGCAAACTCTACTTTAACACTTACTTTTACAAATAAAGCAGCTCTTGAGATGAGAAATAGAGCTTTAAATCTTATAAATCAAACAAAGCTCGATGCTTATCCTTTGCTTTGCACATTTCATAAATTTGGACTTTTATTTTTGAAATTTTACATGAGTGAGTTAAAAAGAAAAAACAACTTTGTCATAATTGATACAGATGATAAGAAAAAAATCATTAAAAAATTTCAAAGCGATCTATCAACTTCAATCTTAGCAAATGAAATTTCAAAAATGAAAAACTCTCTTGTAAGCGTTGAAGATGCTTTAAATAACTCGACATTAATAAATGATTACGCTAAAAAAGAAAGTGGGTTTTATCAAAAAGTTGCAAAAGTTTATAAAGAATATGAAGATACATTAAAAAATGAAAATTTAGTTGATTTTGATGATTTACTTGGACTCCCATATAAAATTTTAGCTAAAAATAGAACACTTTGCGAAGAAATTTCACAAAAATATAGATATATAATGGTAGATGAGTATCAAGATACAAACGAATTGCAATTTAAACTTTTAGAAAAACTTTGTTTAATGCATGAAAATTTATGCGTTGTAGGAGATGATGATCAAAGCATTTATGGCTGGCGTGGCGCAAGAGTTGAAAATATTTTAAATTTCAAAGACCAGTTTAAAAATGTTACTTTAATAAAACTTGAAAATAACTATCGCTCCACTCAAAATATACTAAATACAGCAAATAACTTAATTGACTGCAATCAAAACCGCCTTGGTAAAAAATTAATCGGAACAAAAGAAAAAGGCGAAGAAGTAACTTTAATGGAAAGCGAAGATGAAAACTACGAAACAAATAAAATTTCAAATGCTATAAAAAAACTTATAAACAGCGGCGAAGAGCTTAAAAATATCGCAGTTTTATATAGAGTAAATGCTCTATCAAGAGCTTTGGAAGATGGCTTAACAAAAGCAAGAATTCCATATAAAATGGTTGGCGGAATGAAGTTTTATGAAAGAGCTGAGATAAAAGATATGATAAGCTATATAAGACTTATTTTAAATCCAAATGATGATTTTTCACTAAGAAGGATTATAAATCGCCCAAAAAGAGGCGTTGGTGCAGCTTCTCTTGAAAAACTTGAAAATATTGCAAAAAATCAAAATTTACCATTATTTGAAACTTTAAATAATACTTCAAATCTAGGTAAAAAATCACAATTAATGCTTACACAATTATATGAAGATATTTTAGAGCTAAAAGAAAAAGATAATTTTTATGATATTATTAACGAACTTGATGAAACTTTTAAACTTAAAGAATTTTACAAAGAACTCCCAGAAGGTGATGATAAAATAGCCAATATCGATGAGTTTTTAGCAATGCTTAAAGATGCACTTGTAAATGAACCAAATTTTGACCTAGAAGAGTTTTTAAACGAACTAAGTCTTCAAAGCGAGCAAGATAACATAAGTGAAGATGGCATTAGTATAATGAGCGTTCACGCAAGCAAAGGCTTAGAATTTAACCATCTTTTTGTAATAGGGATGGAGGAGGGATTTTTCCCTTTAATTGGAGATCACACTGATATTGAAGAAGAAAGAAGACTTGCTTATGTGGCAATAACAAGAGCTAAAAAAACACTAACTTTAAGCTATTCTAACTCAAGGTTTTATAAAGGAAAAAGACAAAATCTTGATAAAAGTAGGTTTTTAAGTGAATCTGGACTCTGTGAAAGTGCATTAGTATTTGAAAAAAGTACTAGTTTTAAAAAAGGCGATTTAGTAAAACATAAACTTTTTGGAATTGGTCGCGTTACAAATGTTGGTGAATATAAAAATGAACTCAAACTTAGTATAAATTTTGGCGGAATTCACAGAGATATAATATCGAGTTTTGTGGAAAAAGTAGTATGAATGCTTTATTTGTTGCAAATAAGCCAATAGGAATTTCATCAAATTTTTTTCTTAGTAAATTAAAAAGAAAATACGGCGTTAAAAAAGCAGGTTTTTCAGGCACACTTGATCCATTTGCAAGTGGAAATTTAATAATTGCGTTTGGTGATTATACAAAATTTTTCAGATTTTTAGATAAAGAGCCAAAGGTCTACAAAGCAACACTTTGGCTTGGAGCAAAAAGTAAAAGTTTAGATAGTGAGAATATACAAAGTATTAAAAATATCTCTTTATTTGATAAATCAATTATTGAAATGATAGTAAAAAATTTACAAGGTGAGCTAACATATACTCCGCCTAAGTTTTCAGCTAAAAAGATTAATGGAAAAAGAGCCTATGAGATGGCTAGAAATGATGAAGAGTTTGAACTTAAAGAGTGTAAAATGAATATTTATGAATCTAAAATAATAAATTATTCACACCCTTTTTTAACCATTCTTTTAAGTGTCAGCGAAGGAGCTTATATAAGAAGTTATGCCGAACTTTTTAGTAAAAAACTTGGATGCGATATCACCCTAAGTGCTTTAAATAGAGTGAGTGAAGGAAAATTTAAATATGAAAATGAAAAATTTTTAAATCCATTTGAATATTTAAATTTGAAAGAAAACTTTTATTTAGGCGATTTAGATGATGTGATTTTAGGTAAAAAGCTAAATTTTAAAAATTTTAAATTTTTAGATGATGGTGAGTATTTGCTAAATTTAGGCGAATTCTACTCCATTGTACAAATAGAAAATAACCAAGTAAAATATCTTTGGAATAGGATAAAAATTTGAAAAGTTATGCAAAACTTAATATTTTTTTAAAGATAACTGGAACAAGAGGAAATTATCACGAAATTTCATCACGCTTTATCTTATATAAAAGTCTTTTTGATAAAATTTACTTTGAAAAGTCAGAGTTTCAACACAGCGGCGAAGATTTAAATATAATATCAAATATTAAAATTAATGGAGAAAATATTATAAATAAAGCTTTTAAAGAGCTTTTAAAAACAAAATTTAAAGATGAAATTTATGATTTTTTTAAAACTCATAAGGTGATTTTAGAAAAAAATATTCCGATGGGTGCAGGACTTGGGGGCGGCAGCTCAAATGCTGCGGCATTTTTAAATTTAACAGATCAAACCCTAAATTTAAACTTTTCAAAAAAAGAGTTAATCGAAATTTCAAAAAATATTGGAAGCGATGTGGCTTTTTTTATAACTGAGTTTGAAAGTGCAAATGTAAGTGGTGTTGGCGAAATAGTAGAAAATTTTAATGATGATATTCCAAATTTAGAAGTATTTACACCAAGTATTTTTGCCTCAACGCCTGAAATTTATGCTAAATTTAGAGCTGATTTTATGAATAAGATCGATTTAAATTTAGCCAAAAAATTAAAAAATCTATCAACAAAAGAGATTTTAAAAAAATATAAAAATTATGAACTAAACGATCTTTTAGCTCCATTTCAAGCTATAAACCCAAATTTTAAGTTAAAAGAAAATGAGTTTTTTAGTGGGAGTGGGAGCAGTTATTTTAAAATAAAAGGGAAAATTTGAAAGTATTAGCAAAAAATAAAAAAGCTTTTTTTGACTATGAAATTTTAGAAAAATTTGAAGCCGGTGTTGTGCTTAAAGGCAGCGAAGTAAAAGCTTTAAGAGCTGGCAGAGCAAACCTTAAAGATAGCTTTGTAAGAATTATAAAAGGCGAACTTTTTTTACTAAATGCGCATATTAGCCATTTAAATACGACAAATCCATACTATAAGCCAGATGAAAAAGCTCCTAGAAAACTTTTGATGCATAGATATCAAATCGATAAACTTCTTGGTATGGTAACAAAAGATGGGCTTACAATAGTTGCGTTATTGCTTTATTTAAATAATAAAAATATAATAAAAGTTCAAATTGCTATTGCAAAAGGAAAAACTTTGCATGATAAAAGAGAAACCTTAAAAAGAAAAACTGCCGATAAAGAGGCAAAAATAGCAATGGCAAATTTTAAAAAAGGTAAAATTTAAAAAAGGTAAAATTATGAAAAAGTATTTATTAACATTACTGGCAGCATTTTTAATATTTGGTTGTTCAAATGAAAAAGAACAAAAACAAGAAAATATCTCAATATCCCAAGATAAAAGCTATTTTAAAGTTGGTGAAAAAATAACTTTAAAAAATATTTTAGGAAAAGAAGTAACCATTGTAAGAACTCAAAAAGGTTTTAAGCTTGATGGCGAAAATAAACTTTTGATGATAGATATATTTGGAACATTTTGTAAGCCTTGCCAAACAGAAGCTCCACATTTAATGGATTTTCAACTAAATAACAAAGATGACTTTATGATGATTGGACTAATTCATTTTGAAGAAGTAAGTGATGAGTATATAATGGAAAATTTTGCTAAAAAATATAATGCATATTATTTTATAGCAAATTCCGATAAAAACCCAAATGAAGAAATAATTAATCAAATTTTATCTGATTTAAACTATCAAAGAAGCCTAACAGTGCCATTTAAAGTTATGTATAACCAAAATGGAGAGCTTGAAAAGCTATCAAATTTCAACAATCCAGCAGGTGAATACTACTACAATGGTGCAATAAGCACAAGTGTTTTAAAAGATGATTTTGAAAGAATTAACAATGCAAGAAGTAAAAACTAATGAAGTTGTAGAAACAAAAGATAAAAAAGAGCTATTTTTTCCAACTTTATATGATGTGATTTTACACAATGATGATAAAACAACAATGGATTTTGTAGTTGATATCATCGTGCAAATTTTTAATAAAACCACAGATGAGGCAGTGAATTTGATGCTTAAAATTCACAACCAAGGACTTGCAGTTTGTGGAACATACACAAAAGAAATTGCCCTAACAAAACAAAATGAAGTTTTAATGGCATCAAAAGTGGCAAATTTCCCACTAAAATGCACAGTAAAAGAAAAAAGATAATAAATAAAAAGAGAGAAAAATGATAGATTATACTTTTACATACTATTTGCAAAAAGCAAGTGATTATGCAAAAAGTAATTCACACGAATACATAACAACAATGCACCTTTTATATATAATTTTAAAATATGATGAAGGACTTAGAAATTTCATCAAAAATGAGTGCAAAAATACAAATTTAAATGATTTAATAAAACATATAGAAGTTATAACAAAAGCAAACCCAAAAGTTAGCTCAAACCTAGCACCAACTCTTAGCTACTCACTTGAAATTATACTAAATAAAGCAAACAACTCAAATATTAATTTTGATGCCATGCAGTTTTTCAAAACACTTTTAGAAGACAAGGAAGGTGATTGCGCTAAAGTTTTAAACTATCATAATATTTTTAATTTTAATGAAAATTTAGAAAATGAAACTAAGGATGATAAAAAAGAAAATTTACTTGCATTATATACATCTAACTTAAACGAGCTTGCCAAAAATGGAAAAATCGATCCTTTAATAGGACGCCAAAAAGAGATAACCCAAACTATGCAAACTCTTTGTAGAAGAAAAAAAAATAATCCAATATTAGTCGGCGAAGCTGGAGTTGGAAAAACTGCTATTGTAGAAGGGATTGCTTTAAAAATAGTAAATGGTGAAGTTCCAAATAAGCTTAAAAACAAAACAATTTATGCCTTAAATAGTGCTGACTTGGTAGCTGGAACAAAATATAGAGGAGATTTTGAAGAGCGTCTAAAAAATATTATGGATGAGCTAAAAAAAGATAAAGATGCTATTTTATTCATAGATGAAATTCACACTATTATTGGAACTGGTGATGCAGGAAATAGCAGTCTTGATATGGCAAATATCTTAAAACCACTTCTTTCAAAGGGTGAAATTTCATGCATTGGAGCTACAACTTATAGCGAATTTAGAAATTTTAGTAAAGATAAAGCCCTTCTTAGACGCTTTGCAAAAATCGATATCGATGAACCATCAGTTGATGATACTTTTAAAATTTTGCAAGGCTTAAAAAGTAAATATGAGGTTCATCACAATGTTAAATTTAGTGATGAGATTATAAAAACAGCTATAAATTTAGTAAAAAAATACCAAAATGATAAATTTTTACCTGATAGTGCAATTGATTTAATAGATGAAGTTGGAGCTAAATTTTCACTACTTGAAAAAAAAGATTATGAAGTTACAAAAGATGATATTATAGAAACGCTTTCTAAAAACGCAAATATAAGTAATATCGTAAAAAGCGAAGATAATACAGAAGTTTTGAAAAATTTAAAAGAAAAACTAAAAACTAGAATTTTTGGACAAGATGAAGCTGTAAATTCACTTTGCAATGCTCTTTTTAGATCTTACGCTGGGCTTAAAAATGAAAACAGTCCAATAGGAGTATTTTTATTTACAGGAAGTAGTGGCGTTGGAAAAAGTGAACTAGCAAAAGAGCTTGCTCTAAATTTAGGTGTAAATTTTCAAAGATTTGATATGAGCGAATATATGGAATCTCACAGCGTTTCAAAACTCATTGGCTCCCCTCCTGGATATATTGGATTTGAGGAAGGTGGACTTCTTACAAATAGTATTAAAAAACATCCTTATAGTGTAATTTTAATTGATGAAGTAGAAAAAGCAAATCAAAGTTTATTAAATATATTTTTACAAATTTTCGATAATGCAGTTTTAAGTGATAATAGTGGCGAAAAAACTGATTTTAAAAATACAATTATTATAATGACTTCGAATTTAGGAACAAAAGAAGCCCCTCAAATGGGCTTTACCAAAGATGAAAGTTATAAAATAAATGCCGCGATAAGAGATTTCTTTTCGCCTGAGTTTAGAAATAGAATAGATGAAGTTATAAATTTTAATGTCTTAAATAATGAAATTTTACTAAAAATCGTAGATAAAGTAGTTAAAGAACTAGAAGAAAAGCTTAAAAATGTTAAGATAGATTTATCAAAAGAGGCAAAAGAGTTTTTAATAAACATCTCATATAGTCCGGAATTTGGTGCAAGAAACTTAAAAAGGATAATAACTTCTAAAATAAGCGATGAAATAAGCAAAGAGGTTTTGTTTGGCAAACTTAAAAATGGTGGAATTGTTAAAATTGATGCAGTAAATAATGAACTTGAGTTTGAATTTTTAGACTAAATATTAAAAAGCTGATAAATATTTTAAATTTTATCAGCCTTAAAAAATATAGAATTTAATCTTTAAAAATCTTATATCACTAAAATTAGAATAAATTACTCTTTAAAGTATTCGCAACTTTTAGCTGCTACTTCTTTACTTATTTTATAAGCACAAAATTTTGGTCCACACATTGAACAAAAATGAGCATTTTTGAAACTTTCTTCTGGTAAGCTCTCATCATGATACTCCCTTGCTCTTTTAGGATCTAGTGCTAATTCAAACTGCTTATTCCAATCAAAATTATATCTTGCATCACTCATGGCATGGTCTCTATCAATAGCTCCAATTCTATATCTTGCTATATCGGCTGCATGAGCTGCTATTTTATGAGCTATAAGCCCCTCTCTTACATCATTAGCATTTGGGAGCCCAAGATGCTCTTTAGGTGTTACGTAACAAAGCATACTTACACCATGATAAGCTGCTAAAGCTCCTCCAATAGCGCTTGTTATGTGATCATATCCAGCACCTATGTCAGTAACCAAAGGTCCAAGTACGTAAAAAGGTGCATTATTACAAAACTCTTGCTCCAATTTTACATTTTTTTCTATTTCATTTAAAGGAATATGCCCAGGTCCTTCTATCATGACTTGAACATCATTATCATAAGCTCTTTTTGCTAACTCACCTAAAACTTTAAGCTCGCTTATTTGAGCTTCATCAGTTGCGTCATAAAGACATCCTGGCCTTAAACCATCTCCTAGCGATAAAGACACATCATATTTAGCACAAATTTCGCATATCTCATCAAATAATTCATAAAAAGGATTTTGCTTATGGTGATGCATCATCCAAGAAGCTGTTAAACTACCACCTCTACTTACTATACCCATTTTTCTCTTTGCAACTAATGGCATAAATTCTGACTTAAACCCACAATGAATTGTAAAATAACTAACGCCCTGCTCTGCTTGTGTTTTTAATGTCTGGAGTATTGTATTTTTATCAAGCATTTTTATATCTTTTATATCATGAACCATTTGATATATTGGAACAGTGCCAATAGGAACACTCGAGGCATTGATAATGGCTTTTCTTATTGCGTTTAAATCTCCACCAGTTGAAAGATCCATAACAGTATCTGCACCATATTTAATAGATATATTTAATTTTTCTATTTCTTCATCTATGCTACTATTTAAACCTGATGAGCCTATATTAGCATTAACCTTGCACTTTAAAGCACTTCCTATACCCATCGGTTGTAAATTTGTATGATTAATATTTGCAGGTATTATAAGATGTCCTTTTTCAATTTCGTTTCTAATAATCTCTTCACTAAGATTTTCTTTTTTGGCTACAAATTTCATAGCTTCTGTGATAATGCCTTGCTTAGCATAATATAGCTGAGTTTTACTCATATTTATCCTTAATTATATTAAAATATAAAATACAAATTGTACCTTATAAATTCTAATAAATGAAATAAAAATTTATTTTTTAGCAATAAAATTGAAAAAATGAGATTTTATATTATTTGATATTTTTAAAAAGCCACCTTTAAAAAAGGTGGCTTAAAAATTAGAAGATGTAGTAATAAATTATCATTAATAAGAAAACAATACCTGTTATAAGCATCGCATAACCTACTATATAAGCAAGCCATTTCCACTTATCAAAGTTGTCGTCTTTAACAATTAATTCATCAAATTTGCCACTTTCTTTTAATCTGTTATACCAAGGAGTTCTTTCTTGTTTCATTTCTTCTTCAGTTAAATTTCCTGAGAAAATAACTGTATCCATAGGGAATTTATTTGCCCTAAAGTGCGTATGGAAGAAATGCACCGCAAAGATAAATCCTAATGCTAGTAACGCCTCATCTGAGTGTAAGAATGTAGCAAGATTTAGCATTTGTCCTGGTAAAACTTTTGTAAATGTAACTGGGAACCAAAGCATAAGCCCTGATAAACCGATGATTAACATACCCCAGAAAACTGCAATATAGTCAAATTTTTCCCAATAAGTCCATCTGTCAAATTGAGGCATTTTATCTTTTTTACCGATAAACCATAAGAAATTGTTTTTCAAATCCCTAAAGTCTTGGAAATTTGGAACTAATGAATCAGGTCCAAAGAATTTTCTCCAGAAAATTTTCCAACTAAATTTACCAGTATTTGGATCAATTACAGCTTGTCTATTTCTGTAAGCAACCACGATTATCTCTACAAAGTGACTAAACACAACAGCTAGCATTATAAATGCTGAAATGTGGTGAATCTTAGTTGCACCTATTGGTCCACCCATTAAATCAATCATGCTTTGAGCCCAATCAGCTGTATGATATTTTTGTGGCATACCTGAAAAGCCTAATCCCAAAAAGCTTGCTGCTAATAAGAAGTGTTGAACTTTATGGAATCCTGTAAATCTTTTAATTTTTACTTTATCAGAATGTGCTCTGTTTTTAGCTTCTTTCCATTCTTTTGAATATTTCATTCTTGTCATTGTAAGTCTTATAAACCACAACAAAGTATGAATACCAAAGAATCCAAACACTATTATAATAAGTGCTGTCATAAATTTATAAGCAAAGTTTAATACTGGGTAATTCTCACCATCTGTATGATCAGCATGAGCCATAAACTCTGAGAAGTTTTGATTTCCACCAGGGTGACAAGAAGCACAAGTTTCTATTCTTTTTTCACCATTATAAAGTGTTGATCTAGCATCATCTACAGAGTAAATATTGTGTGTTCCATGGCAATCATAACAAGCTGCAACACTAATAGCTTTTCCTGGATTTTCTAAAAGCATAGCTTTACCATGGAAAGTTGTATGATACATAGCTTGTTCTTTTTGGTGACAATCTCCACATTTCTTATCAGCAAATTTCTTCATATTTATACTTGAAACAGCTGGTCCCATATGTATGCTATGACAATCAGAACACAATGGAAGACCTTTTTTAGTACTCATAACATTGCCATGAACACTTGATTTAAATTCTTCTCCAACATCATCGTGACAAGACATACAGTTTTTATTTACATTTTGCCTTAGACTTGCAAAATCAGCATTGATACTTTTTGCATCGCTTCCTACATTTATACCGTGACAATCTCTACATGAAGGAATTTCGCCAAATAAAATTTGTCTATGGATTGTATCAGTATAATCAGTTACTTTAGATGACTTTTCCCAATTATTGTTTCCTAAATATTTATTTTTAAGATCGGCTGGATCTACTGCATCTTTTATAACAGGATTACCACTTAATATCCACTGCTCAATTCCCTCTATCATTACATAGACATTTTTATATCCAAGCTTTGAAATCTCAAGTGCAATTTCGCTACTTATATAACAAATTCTATTTAAACAATAAACAATAATAACAGAGTTTTTATCTTTTGGTAATAATCTTTCCCAATTATCTACGTTTATATGAACAGCACCTTCAACATGTCCATATTCTTGTCTAACTTCAAGCTCATTTGCATCAAAGATATAAGCACCATCATTCATAAGCTCTTTTGCTTTTGAAATACTAATAGGCACTACACCATCTACGAAAGCCATACTTCCATTACCTGAAGCATGAACTTGTGGAGTAATAACTGCAGAAGCTAAAACCACAAAAGTAGCAATAAATATATTTTTTATTAATTTATTCATCTTTTATCCTTAAATATACATAAAAGTTTGGCTAATTAAAGCCAAACTTTTTAGAAGGCTACTCTATTTTTTAGTAGTTTTAGTTGATTTTAGTATATTTTGAGCTTGCTCGATATATACTAATGCCTCATTAACAATTTTCTTTGAATATTGTGGTCCATGAACACCCCAAGCACCATCATCTTCAAGTTTTTTCTTAATTTTATTAGCTTCATTTGTTAAGAATATTGCTTTTGATCTTTTCTCAACATCTAATCCTTGAGAATTAGCTAAAGCTTTATCCAACTCTCTTAAGCCTTGTTTAATTTTTTCATATCCTTCTTTTACAGGAGTTTGCCATGCCATAACTTTTTCATAAATCATCTCTTGATTTGTAAATTTCAAGTCATTTGGCAATGTTGATTGAACAGGACTATGGCATCCACTTGCATCTTTTTCAATTAAATCTGGATCACTAAAGCTTGTTCTACCACAACTCCACATTAAGTCAACAAAGAACCTTCCGTTCTGATCTCTTTCCATTCTCCAACCTTTTACTTTTAGCGGATCTCTTGGTTTACCCTCAGGTGGGTTGATTGACTTTCTTGTTGGATGAATATCTATTTTCCAGATATGGCTTGCTCTAACATTATCAAATCCTGCTTTATCAGGGTTTTGAATAGCAGCAAAGTTTTCACAACTCATCATATTTGGCATGTGACATCCAGTACAATTATCTTTTGCATGAATTCCACCCATTGCTTTGAAAAACTCTGCTTGAGTTTCGTGACAATCTTGACAAGTTTTTTTAAGTCCAACTCTTGTATATTCTGTTGTCCAATCATTTGCTGTAACTTCATGTGGATCATGACAAGTTGTACATCTCATACCTTTATCATAGTGAAGTGAGCTATACATTTGAGAACCCTCTGTTCCACAAGCTGGACAACTTGATTTAAAATAAACATTAAATGGTTTTCTTGGATTTGGATTTTTTTCATCGTCTTGATAAGCAAATCTTTGGTGACATCTTTCACAATTTGATGGCATACCGGCACCTCTTGCGCCATAAAGGTGAGCTCCTGCTCCATGACACTCTTCACAGCTAATACCTTGTGAAATAGTATGTTCTCTAAGTTTTTTTGCATCACCTATTGCATTATAAAAATCTTCTTTTGATTTAAAATCAAATTTAAAACTATGACAAACTTCACAGTATGAACTAGCTGGTTGGAACATCATAGTTTCAGCATATTTTGAACCATATGAATTTGTACCCCAAACAGTTGATCTTGAATGTGCAAAATCCTCCATTTTAGTTGGGAAACCTGGACTAAATTCAGCTATTTTTTTAGCCATATCTGGAGTAATGTGCTCAGACCAAAGTCTTGAAAATTGATTACCTCCTGCTACCATAGTACCAGTTAAATCACTTAAATTACCATCTTGAACATGATAGGTTCCTCTAACTAACCATCTATCAATAAATCCATATTTTGTTCTAGGGGTACCAATAACCGCATAAACATCATCAGGATAAATTCCTAAAGGCAATATTGTAGAAGGTGAATTATACATAGGTTTTTTAAGACCTTCTGCTCCGCCAACTTCTGACATTTCATCAGGAAATCTTACAACTTTTGCATGTCTTGATCTTTGCCATTGATCATATTGAGCTGGGTGACACTCACCGCATTTTTTTGGTCCTACAAATTTATTTGGATAATCCAAAATTGATTCCATTCCAAGTCTATATGTAACAGCAGCATGAGCAAGACCAGACTTTTCAGCAAATTTAGGGCCTTTGTTTATTTCAACAAATTCTTCTTGCCTATCACTCATTGTGTATTTGCCTTTAAGTCTACCTGCTTTTTCGTACTTAAACATTGGGTGCTGATCAATTAAAATATCAAAAAAAGTATCTGCTCCTCTTACATAGTCTTCCAATGTTCTTGGCTTACCTTGAAATAGTGGGTCTTCATCATGATAAAGCTTTAAATTTTGCTTCATCTCTTCTTGATATTTATCAGCAAGTGTTGACTCACTAACTTTTTTCTCTGTTTTAACAGGTACATTTTGTGCTGAAACGTTTTCTTCAGCTTGCAAACAGGCTGTTCCTGCAAACAAAACCATAAAACAGGCAAGTGATGCCTTTTTAAACCATTTTGCTTTCATGAGTATCCTCCTTGATAAACTTTCATTTACTCATTTTTCATAATTTACAATATTTTAAAGATATTTAAACAAAAATGTAAAATTTATTCACTTTTATTTAATATCTCAAACAATGTGTTAGTATTTTATTTAATTTTTACTGAATTTAACTTTAAAATAAACAATTTATATAAATAAATTATTTTGTTTCTAGCCACAAGTGATTATTTTTGATAATAAGGTGCAAAATGCTAAAATAACTTGTTTCAAAAAGATTATATAATTATATTTCTATATATAATATATATATTTTTTATAGATACAATATATTTAATTAAATATTAAAATTCATTAATAAAATTTTAACAATAAATATTTTATTATCTGTTTAAATAAAAATTTTAAGTAAAATATAAGCCATAAAAAGAGATAATTTATACTTATTTAAATATTTATGAATTTAAGGTAAAATAAATCTTACTAAAAATTTAAAAGGATAGAAAATGTATAAAAAACTCATTTTAACTCTATTTGTTTTTTTATTTATAACAGGATGTTCTAAAAAAATAAATGAAGAAAACCCTGTTGATGTTGTATATAACTTCATATTGCTGTGCGAAGAAGGAAAGATAGATGAAGCTGAAAAACTCTTAGCACCAAAAAATAATCTTGATTATATGGACAAATTTAAAGATAAAAATGGTGGAAAAGATCTTTTTTATATAGATTATGATTACAAAGGAAATGATGATGTTGTTGAGCTTAAATTTGATTATTTAAAAGATCAAAGTAGTCCTACAATTGCAGTTGTAAAACTTACATCAAATTACAAAAAACAAAATCATATTTTTGAAAAAAACATAGTATTACATATGATAGATGCGAAATGGAGAATTTATGACTTTTTATTTATGCCTGTTATGGTTAAATAATAAAGTTTAAAATTTATATGCTAAATGTTATAAATTCTACAATAGAATCTATGCTTATTTTAAAATCTTAAAGGAAGATATATGGGGAAATTTTTGCGAGGATTGTTAAGTATTAGAGCAATGAATGCTCTACTTTTAATATTTGCCTTTGCCTGTGCTGTGGCTACAATAGTCGAGAGTATAAAAGGAACGGATGCTGCGTTTGCATTCATATATAGAAGTAATTGGTTTGGCCTTATAATGCTTTTACTTACTATAAATTTAATTTATAATATGATTAGATATAAAATTTATGGACTTAAAAAACTACCTGGCTTTTTATTTCATTTTAGTTTTATTGTAATTTTTGTAGGTGCAACGATAACTCACTACTTCGGTAAAGAAGGCTCAATGCACATAAGAGAGCATACAAAAACAAATTTGATCTCAACAAGAGAAGTTTACATTCAACTCATTAGTGAAGATGAAAAAGGTAAAACTATCTCAAAAGATGTAAATAGATATATAGCAACAGATGAGAAAAATAGCTTTGATATGAAGCTTGATTTAGGAAAAAAAGATGCTGTATTTAAATATAAAGAACTAGTTTTAAATGGTGATTTAGGTTGGATAAAAGCAGATGATGGCAAGCCTATTGTAGAGATTCTTTTTTCAGATGATAGAAACAAAAGAAAAATTACTTTAAATAGTGGAGATATTTTACCAATTGGTGATTTAGATATTACTTTTAACAATGAGCCAAAACAACATAATTTTATAAAAATTTACTTAAAAGATGATGGCAAATTTTATATGCAAACAAATCAAGATATAAAATATTTTCAAATGTCTGATAATACTGATGGAAAGCTTGAAAAAAATACAGAAATTGATTTTACTGAACACAGATTATACACAATTGATGGTGTAAATTTTGCTCCAACAACAATGCTTGCAAAAGCAAAACTTGGAGTTAAGCCAGTTCCAATGACTCAAAAAGAAAATAACGCCATAATTGGTGATTTAACATACAATGGCGAAACAAAAGAGGTTTTTGCCTTTTTCGGAGATTTTGCAAGAACATATACAGTTGGAGGGAAAGAGTTTAAATTTGCTTGGTCTCCAAAAATGATTGAGCTTCCTTTTAGCATTTATCTAAAAGATTTTAAGCTTGATAGATATCCAGGTTCAAATTCGCCTTCTGGATATAGCAGTGAGGTTGTGGTAGAAGATGGAGATTTTAAAATGGATTATGAAATTTATATGAACCACGTTTTGGATTACGGTGGATTTAGGTTTTTCCAAAGCTCTTATGATTTAGATGAAAAAGGAACTATTTTATCAGTTAACAAAGACCCTGGTAAAATTCCTACTTATATTGGATATTTTCTTTTAATGCTTGGAATGTTTTTAAATTTCTTTAACAAAAACTCAAGATTTTTAGAGCTTGCAAGACTTATAGACAAAAGTAGCTCAAGAGATAAAAAAACTGTTAAAAAAGAAAATAATAATGTAAATAAAAAAGCATTAAGTCTTATCTTAGTGGCATTTTTTAGCTTTTTTACAGCAAATAATTTAAAAGCAAATGATTTGCCAAATATAGATAAAGAGCACGCTAAAAAAGCTGCTACTTTAGTAGTGCAAGGATTCGATGGAAGAATGGAGCCGTTTGATACAATGGCAAATGAAATTTTACGCAAGGTATATAAAGGTAAAAGCTTTGAAGGAATGAATGCAGTTCAAACCATGCTTTCAATAACTATGAATCCTGAAAGCTGGCAACATACTAAATTTGTAAAAATAGGCGATGACGAACTTAAAAAAATTCTTGGTCTAAAATCAAATGAAACCCATGCTTCATTTGAAGATTTTTTTGGAACCGATGAAAATGGAAAACCTTCTTATAAACTTATGCTTCTTTCCGAACAAACAAATAGAAAAGCTCCAAACACAAGAACAAAATTTGATAAAGAAGTCATAAAGGTTGATGAAAGATTCAACATCTACTACGCGACTTTAATGAAATCAATCTTTAAAATAATTCCAAAAGAAAACGATCCTAATCACACTTGGTTTGCAGCTTACGGAGTTATGACAAATTTTAGTGCAGCAGAAGAAAAAAGAGCTAAAATGGTTCTTCAAAACTACACAATGTCAGTTCTTGATGCTCAAGAAAGTGGTAATTGGAGTGAGGCTGATAAAGCACTTGATCTTATAAAAAAATATCAAAACAAAATAGGAGCAAAGGTAGTTCCATCATACAACAAGCTTAAATTTGAAGTTTTATTTAACGAACTTGATATTTTTAAAAGATTAATGCCTATTTATTTACTTGCTGGTTTTGCACTTTTAATCTTTGTATTTTTAAGAATGATGAGCCCAAATTTAAATATGAACTTTGCTTTTAAGGCAGTTTATTTAGTAAATATCATAGCTTTTTTACTTCACACAACAGGTCTTGGTCTTAGGTGGTATATCTCAGGTCATGCGCCTTGGTCCAATACTTATGAATCACTAGTTTATATAGCTTGGGCTCTTTCTTTTAGTGGCATAATTTTTTCAAGAACCTCAGCAATTTCTCTTTCATTAACATCAATAATGGCAGGAATTACACTTTTTGTAGCTCATCTTAGCCACATAGATCCTCAAATTACGACCTTGGTTCCAGTTTTAAACTCATATTGGCTTACAATACATGTTTCAGTTATAACCGCAAGTTACGGATTTTTTGGACTAAGTATGCTTTTAGCAATGTTTTGTCTATTTTTATTTATCATTAAAAAACCTGGCAATGATAATGAACTTGCAAGAAATATTCTAGAAGCAACTAGAATAAATGAAATGAGTTTAATTTTTGGACTTTGCTTACTTACAGCTGGAAACTTCCTAGGTGGAGTTTGGGCAAATGAAAGCTGGGGAAGATATTGGGGTTGGGATAGTAAAGAAACTTGGTCATTAATAACTATTTTAATATACTCAGCAGTAATTCACATGAGATTACTAAAAGGTGCAAACTCACAATATTGGTTTGCAGTAGCTTCAATGTTTTCATTTTGGAGCGTAATGATGACATATTTTGGAGTAAATTTCTACCTTTCAGGACTTCATAGCTATGCTAGTGGAGATGCCATACCTGTTCCAAAATCAATCTGGGTAAGTATGCTTGTTATGGTTATTTTAGCAACTCTTGCATACTTTAAGCGAAAAGATGCACAAAAGCTTTAAATTTAAAAGGACTTTATTGTCCTTTTAATTAAAATATGAAAAAATATATTTTCCCAAACCCTGCCATGCTTCCAAAAGAGGCATCTTTTTGTATTGGCGGGGATTTGGAACCAAGTACAATAATAACAGCTTATAAAAGTGGATATTTTCCTTGGTTTATGCCAGGAGATCCAATAATTTGGCACTCTCCGCAAAAAAGAGCTATATTTTTCCCAGATGAAATAAAACTACATAAATCAACAAAACCATTTTTAAAAAAATATGAAGTTAAATTTGACCATGACTTTACATCTTTAATAAATTTATGTTACCAATCAAGAGATAAAAACGAAACTTGGCTAAACGATGAAATGTTAAAAGCATATATAAAACTTGCAAATTTAGGCATAGCTCACAGTGTTGAAGTTTATTTTGAAAATGAATTAATAGGAGGGCTTTATGGACTCATTTTTGGTAAAGTTTTTTGTGGAGAAAGCATGGTTAGTATAAAAAAAGAAGCTTCAAAAGTGGCTTTGATAAATTTGGGTAAAAATCTTGAAAAATATAATTTTTTAATCGATGCTCAAGTTATAAACCCGCATCTTGAATTTATGGGTGCAAAAGAAATTTCTCAAAAAGAGTTTTTAACAATTTACTATAAGCTTATAGATGAAAATACTAATTTAGATTTTAAAAAATTTAAACCTTTTTATAACTAAAAACTAAGTTTAAATTTATATAATTATGGTTTTAATCTAGGAAAATTTGATGCAAATAAAAAAAGACAATAAATTTGGTAGTTGGTTAATTAAATTTTTACTTATTCCTACAATACTTTTAATTTTTTTAGCAGTTGTATTTTATTGGTCAAGTTCACAAAGAAATTTGCCAAAACTTCAAAGTAGTGATAAAACTAGCGCAGTAAGAGGAAGCATAATCTCACTTGATGGCTATAAAGTAGCAAGATCACAAAAGCTCTATAAAGTTGAAATTGATACAAGAAGCATAGATAAGGACAAGCTTGATCTTTTTGTAAAACTTTATACTATTTATACAAACGATGATGTAACAAGAATTAAAAAATTGATTCAAAGCACTAAAGGAAGAGTTGTTTTATCTTATAAAATCAATCCAAAAATAGCAACTCATTTAAAAGAACTTGCTCACACATTAAATCAAAAAAAAGTTTTTATTTCTTTTATGACAAAAGATGGAAAATTTCATCCACCAATTGGAATGAGTATAATAGAAAGCGGAGAAAACAGGCGCTATCTAGCCAATGATAGTATGAGTCCGTTTTTAGGATATATAAAAAAGGTTGAAGTCGATGATATAACAAGAGTAAGAGGTGTAAAAGGTGTTGAAAAATTTTATGATTACTATCTTTTTGCTACAAAAGATCAAATCCTAAAAGGTCCAAGAGATATAGGAAATAATATAATAATAGAAAAAAACTCCATAAAATCAATCAGAGAAGATGGCTATGATGCTATTCTAAACATCCCCTTAAAGCTTCAAAAAGAAATTGAACTTTTGTTAAGCAAAAATGCTTTAAAATACGATGCAACTGAAATTGTAGCAGCCATTATGAATTCAAAAACTGGAGAAATTTTAACTCTCGCAACATCTATGCGTTATAATCCATCAAATATAACAAGAAAAGATTATGATGCTTTAAACTTAACTGCTACTGAATATCCCTATGAGCCAGGCTCTGTTATAAAACCAATAATTTTTTCAATTGTGTATGAAAATAATAAAGTTGACTTAAATGATATTATAAACACACATAATGGCTCATATAAACTTGGCTCGAGAATTATAAAAGACACAAACCCACAAAAAAGCCTAAGTGCAACAGATGTTGTTGTAAAATCATCAAATATAGGCATGATAGAAATCACTTCAAAACTAGACAATATAAAGCTTTTTGAAGGGCTTTTAAAATATGGTTTATCTAATAAAACAGGTATTGATATGCCTTATGAACAAGCTGGAAATATACCAACTTTAAATATGCTACAAAACACTTCAATCAAAGCAACTATTAGTTATGGATATGGTTTACAAGCAACTTTTATGCAAATTTTAAATGCTTTTGCTATTTATAATAATGATGGCATTATGATAAATCCAAGAGTTGTAAAACATCTGCAAAAAGATGGAAAAATTTATAATTTAAATGAACCTTTTAAAAAAGAGATAATTTCTAAAAGAACAGCTGATGCTATAAAACACATATTAATAGAAACTGTAAATAAAGGCACTGGAAGAAAAGCAATAACAAAAGGACTTGTTATTGGTGGCAAAACAGGAACTGCAAGAATAGCACAAAAAGGTGAATATACAAGACTATATAACAGCTCATTTTTTGGTTTTGCAAATGATAGTAATGTAAGCTATACAATAGGTGTCCTAGTAAGAGAGCCTAAAAAAGGAAGTTACTACGCAGCACAAAATGCACTCCCTGTTTTTAAAGAAATAATTGATTTGCTCATAAAGGATAATTACCTAAAGCCTTTTGAAGATAAAAATTTTGAAGAAGTTGATCACGAAATTTTAAATAGCATTAAAGACTAAGGCAAATGTAGAAATTTGCCTTATAAATTTTGCACTTTATTTACTATAAAATTTACAAATTTATCACTATCGTTTGGACATTTACAAACTCTATAGTATTTAAAACCACTTTTGTTTGCTATTTTTCTATACTCTATATCAAGCTCACAAATAGTTTCTGAATTGTCAATACAAAATGAAAGTGGATAAATTAAAGCTTTTTTTGAAACACAAAGTGGCAAAACAAAACTCAAATTTGGCTCAAGCCATTTTACTGGCCCAAGACGAGATTGATAAGCTAGCCTTATATCCTTAAAATTAATACCCTCTTTTTTAATTAAATTTGACAAAATATCAACATGAGCTTTAATATTTCTTTCATACAAATCACCATTTTTTATAATGCTTTTTGGTAAAGAATGAGCCGAAAAAATCAAAGTTATATCAGAAACTTCATTTTCGTTTATACCATAAATTTCATTTTTGATTGAGTTGATTATAATTTTATTATATTCCAAATCATTAAAAAAGACATCAATTATTTTTATATTTGCATTTATATTAAGCTCATTAATCCAGTCTTTTGCATCTTCTAAACTAGAAACAACAGTAGTAATAGAATGATGTGGATAAAGAGGAAATAACACAATTTCATCATATCCTTTATATTTTTTAAGCACATCTTTTGCAAATGGGGGAGTATAACGCATAATAAAATCAAAATCATATTCTTTTGTTTTAGATAGTTTTTTAACCAAAGAATATGTAATATCAACTAGTGGTGATTTTCCACCAATTAATTCATAGTTTTTAGTTGCTGATTTTTTTCTTAAACGTGTTATCAACGATGAAATATTATCTCTTAGTTTTTCATTTTTAATATTTAAAATATATTTATCATTAAACATATTTTTTAAAAAAACACTAACCTCATCAAGATTATTTGGTCCTCCCATATTTAGAAGCAAAACTACTTTTTTCATCTTAAAATCTCCCTTATTTTTATCACATCTTCCATATTTGCTAAATTTCCAAACTCTTTATTTTCGCAAACATCTAAAAAACACTTATGTTCATTTCTTATGGAAAAATCCTCATTTTCAACTCTTAAATTTACTCTTCCATTCATTGTAATTTTATGAAGTGTAAAATTTACTAAATCAGCAAGATAAACACCACTTTTAGCTGAAATTTCCATAAAAACTCTATCTATAGGATATAAAGATCCAGAAATTATATTAACTAAAATTCCATTTTTAGTTTTTAAATTTGATGAAACAACTTCTTTATTTTCAAAAGATGATTTTTTAACATCAATATTACTAATTTCAGTTTTTAAAATAAACCTTATTAAGTCCAAATCTTTTAAAAGCAAATCGTTTATTATATCTATATTTTGATAGCAATCACAAGATCTAATAATGCTAATAGAATAAATTTCTTCATTTTCTTTTTTAAATTCCCTTAAAAGAGATATTACGGTAGGATTGAATCTTTCATTAAATCCAACAGCTATCTTTGTTTGACTTGTATTTGCAGCATAGCGCATCTCTCTAACTTGCTCTAAATTTTCAGTACAAGGACTTTCAACAAATATATTTTTCACATACTTCATAGATTTTAAAATGATTTCTTTATGTGTTTTTGATGGTGTTGCTATTATCACAGCTTGAGGCTTTGAAGTTACAAACATATTTTCAATATCACTAAAAAACTCAAATCTTGCGAAATTATCAAGCTTTTCATCCTTATCGCAGACTCCAACAAGCTCAAAATAATCAGATCTTCTAAGCTCGCTAAAATGTTTTTTACCGATTTTTCCAAGTCCAATTATCGAAATCTTTTTCTTCATCAAAATCCTTGAGTTTTTTGTTTAAAATCTATTATATCTTAACTCAATAAATATTTAGTTTTTATACCTTGAATTTAACTAAATAAACTTTAAATTTAACTCAAAAAGCTTAAATTTAATAATTTTTAGATAAAATGGGCTTTAAAAATTTTATATAAAGTTAGGATAAATTTCATGGATGTTAGAAAGGCATATTTAGATTTTTTTAAAAGCAAAGGGCATGAGGTTGTTCCAAGTGCCGCGCTAGTACCAAATGATGACTCATTACTTTTTACAAACGCGGGAATGGTTCCGTTTAAGGATATTTTTACAGGAAAAGTTCCTCGCCCTACCCCACCAATTAGAACAAGTTGCCAAACTTGCATAAGAGCTGGTGGAAAGCACAATGACCTTGATAATGTCGGATACACCGCTAGACATCATACTTTTTTTGAAATGCTTGGAAATTTTAGCTTTGGAGAATATTTTAAAAAAGAAGCTATTTCATATGCTTGGGAATTTATAACTGAGGTTTTAAAACTTCCTAAAGATAGGCTTTATGTAACAGTTCATGAAAGTGATGATGAGGCATATGAAATTTGGCAAACTCACATTGATAAAGAAAGAATTTATAAATTTGGAGATAAAGATAACTTCTGGGCCATGGGAGAAACTGGACCTTGTGGGCCATGTAGCGAAATTTTTTATGATCAAGGAAATGAGAAATTTCACTCTGATGAAGATTATATGGGTGGTGATGGTGATAGATTTTTGGAAATTTGGAATTTGGTTTTTATGCAATTCGAAAAAGATGAAAAAGGAAATGTATCAAAACTTCCAAAGCCAAGCATCGATACCGGAATGGGACTTGAGAGGGTTGTTGCTATAAAAGAAGGAGTTTTTAGTAACTTTGACAGTTCGCTTTTTATGCCAATAATTAAAAAAATTGAGAATCTCGTAGGTGTTAAATATGAATATGACAAAGGAGCAAGTTATAGAGTTATTGCAGATCATATAAGATCAACTGTGTTTTTACTAGCTCAAGGTACAAACTTCGATAAAGAGGGTCGTGGATATGTTTTAAGGAGAATTTTAAGAAGAGCTGTAAGACATGGGTATTTACTTGGGCTAAAAGAGCCATTTATGTATAAATTAGTAGATATTGTGTGTGAAGTTATGGGTTCACACTATTCTTACTTAAATGATAAAAAAGAGTTTGTAAAAGAGCTTATAAAACTCGAAGAAGAAAGATTTTATACAACAATAGCATCTGGAATTGAGCTATTTAATGAAGAACTTAAAAATACAAAAGATATTTTTAGCGGAGAAGTTGCATTTAAGCTTTATGATACTTATGGCTTTCCGCTTGATTTAACTGCTGATATGCTAAGAGAGTCAAATTTAAAAGTTGATGAGGCTAAGTTTGATGAACTCATGAAAGAGCAAAAACTCCGCTCAAAAGCTAGCTGGAAAGGAAGTGGAGATAAGGCAAAAACAGAAGGTGACTTTAAAAATCTTTTAGAAAAATTTGGTAAAAATAATTTTGTTGGCTATGAAAAACTAGAATGTGAAGCTAAAATTTTAGCTATTTTAGATGAAAATTTTAAAATAATAGACGAGCTTAAAAATGGTGAAAATGGTTGGATAATGCTAGATAATACTCCATTTTATGCAACAAGTGGTGGACAATGCGGCGATAAGGGCACTATTGGAAAAAGCGAGGTTTTAAAAACTGAGAAATTTTTCGATTTGAATTTATCTTTTGTTAAAGCAACTGAGAATTTCAAAACAAATCAAATAATAAAAGCCGTTGTTGGATACGAAAGAGAGATGATAAAACGAAATCACAGTGCTACTCACCTACTTCACGCGGCACTAAGAAAAGTTTTAGGAGATCATATATCACAAGCTGGAAGTAGCGTAGAAGCGAGTAGATTAAGATTTGATTTTACTCATCCAAAAGCTATGAATTTTGAAGAAATTAAAGAAGTTGAAAATTTGGTAAATTTTGAAATTTTAAAAGCTATTCCTGCTAAAACTGAAATTCTAGAACTAAATGAAGCTAAAAAAAGTGGCGCAATTGCTTTATTTGGAGAAAAATATGCAAATAAAGTAAGAGTTTTGAGTTTTGGTGACTTTAGCAAAGAGCTTTGCGGTGGAACACATGTAAAAAACAGTTCTGAAATTGGAGCATTTTTAATTACAAAAGAAAGTGGTGTAAGTGCTGGAGTTAGAAGAATAGAAGCAATTTGTAGTAAAGAAGTAATAAATTACACAAACCATTTAAGAGACGAACTAGAAACAATAAACTCAGAGCTTAAATCAAATGAACCTCTTATTGCCATTGATAAGCTTAAAAACGAGATAAAGGAGCTTAAAAACGAGCTTAAAAAAACCTCAAACAATAAAGAGCTCGAAGTTCATAATATAAATGGAGTGAATGTAATAGTTAGCGAATTTGATGGCGATATAAAAACTAAAATTGATGAGCTTAAAAACAAGTATGAAAAAGTTATAATTTTACTTGAAAATATCAAAGATGATAAAATTACACTTTGCGCAGGAGTTAAAAATGCCACTATAAAAGCCGGGGATTTAGTAAAGCAAACTGCTTTAATTGTCGGTGGAAATGGTGGTGGACGAGATGACTTTGCAACAGCAGGCGGAAAAGATATTTCAAAAAGTAAAGAGGCTTTGAAATTTGGCCTAAAATATATAAAGGAAAAACTATCTTAACAAGCGAAATTGATAGCTCATTTGCAAGAATAGATCATATTTTGCCATTTTTGCACATTGTTTCTATCGTAGTACTTATAACCTTGCAAGGTTTAATAATCTGTATAACTAGGTTTTTAAATTTAGAAAAAAACTATAGTTTTATTTTCAAATCTTGCAAAAATTTGGCAGTTGCCTTTTTTATAACATTTAGTGTTACAGTGTTAACTGGTTTTTTACTATCTCAAAATGGAGATTTTAAATTTTCGGATCCAATGATAGAAAGTGTTATAAATACAAAATATGCAATTGCTTTTTTACTGCTTTGTAATTTTAGCTATATAATTTATAGATTTTTCCTTGCAAAGGAATGTTATAAAAAAGCTGACTATGATGAGATGAATGAGCACTTAATAATTGCTGTAAATTATTTTATGATCCTTGATATTGTGCTTTTACTTATAAGTACCTATTTAGGAGTTGTTATAGTGAGTTTTAAATGATAAATTTGGCATCAAGCTCAAAGACTAGAGCAAAAATTTTAAGAGATTTTGGATTTAACTTTAAACAAGTTTTGTTTAATTACGATGAAAGTTTTATTGCAAAAAAAGAGCCTTTAACTTATGCCTATAATGTTGTATGTGCTAAATATTTACAGTTCAAAAAAGTTTATCCAAATTTGGAAAATTTACTTTTTGCCGATAGCTCAGTTATAGTTGATAATGAAATTTTTGGAAAAGCAAAAAATGATGAAGATGCTTTTTATATGCTTAAAAAACAAAGTAACAATGAAGCAAGTGTAATAACGGCTATGATTTATGAAGACAAAAAACTCAAACTTATAAATTTAAGTATTACAACTTTTAGATTTAAAAAATTTGATGAAAAAGATTTAAAAAACTATATTGACAAAAGAGAATATATTGGAAAAGCAGGAGCAATGATGATAGAAGGTTTTAATAAAAAGTATATTGTATCACAAAAAGGAAATACAAGCACAGCAATGGGACTAAATGCTGAAATTTTAAAGGCTTATATATGATAGTTAGATTTATTTTTGGTTTTATTGCGGTGTGTTTTTTTGCAGCTGGTGGGATATTTATGTATTTTTATACAGAAGTAAAACATGATATGAATGCTATCATTAACTATCATCCAAAGCTTACAACTGAAATTTATGATAAAAACAATAACCTCATAGCAAATGTATTTGATGAAGAAAATAGAGTTTATGTAAAATATGATGATATTCCTGGACGCGTAATAGAAGCCCTTGTTGCAATAGAAGATACAAATTTTTTTGAACATAAAGGAATAAATGTTGAGGCTATTTTTAGGGCAATTATAAAAGACTTAAAAACTATGAGTTTTACACAAGGAGCCTCTACTCTGACTCAACAACTTATAAAAAACATAGCTTTAAGCAATGAGAAAAAAATCGATAGAAAGATAAAAGAGATAATTTTAGCTCTAAAACTTGAAAATGAGCTAACAAAAGAACAAATTTTAGAAAGATACTTAAATGAGGTTTATTTTGGGCACGGATATTATGGTATCAAAACTGCAGCTTTAGGATATTTTAGAAAAGATTTAGATGAACTTAGTCTAAAAGAAGCAGCAATGCTCGTAGGACTTCCAAAAGCACCAAGTAGCTATGATCCAACAAGGCATTTAGACCTATCTTTATCAAGAGCAAATAGGGTTGTTGAGAGGATGTATGAAATAGGATGGATAGGAAGAAATGAGTACGAGCTTGCTATGAATGAAGAACCTATTATTTATGATGATAGCCTAACTAAAAATAAAGCTCCTTATGTCGCAGACGAAGTCATGAAAGAGGCTTCAAGATTTCTACCAGACATAAAAACAGCTGGATATAAAATTTACACAAGCGTTGATTTAGAAGTTCAAAATCTAGCAAGAGATGCTCTTATTTGGGGATATAATGAAATTTTAAAAAGAGATAAAGATGCAAATGAGAGTGTACTAAATGGAGCAATAGTTGTAACAGATCCAATAAATGGTGATATTTTAGCTCTTGTTGGTGGAGTTGATTATCAAAAAAGTAATTTTAATCGCGCAACACAAAGCCAAAGACAAACTGGATCAAGCTTTAAACCTTTTATTTATCAAATTGCCCTTGATGAGGGTTATTCACCAGCTAGCGAAATACCAGATATTCCAAGAAGCTTTAATGATGGCTCAAATAAAGAGTGGACACCAAAAAATTTTAGCAAAAACTATGAAGGCTACATAACTATGCGAAGAGCACTTTTAAAATCAAGAAACTTAGCAACTGTAAATTTAATGCATTCACTTGGTGTTAAAAATGTAATTGATAGGCTAAAAGAAGCTGGTTTTAGAAATATGCCATATGCACTTTCAGTTTCATTAGGAAGTTATGGAATTTCACCTTTAGAATATTCTAAATTTTACTCTATATTTCCTGGTGGTGGAATTGCCACAACACCTAAATTTATAGAACGAGCAACTAGCTTTAGTGGTATTGAAACTGTTTTTAAAGCTGAACAAGTTACTGTTACAAAACCTGAACAAGCATATTTAATGGTTGATATGATGAAAGATGTTGTAAATGAAGGAACTGCAAGAAACGCAAAAGTTAATGGTATAGAAATAGCTGGAAAAACAGGCACTTCAAATAACAATATTGATGCATGGTTTTGTGGATATACACCTGAGCTTTTAGTCATGGTTTGGTATGGAAATGACAACTATAAACCTATGCGATATGTTGAAGTTGGCGGTAGAAGTTCAGCCCCTGTATTTAAAAAGTTTATGGAAAACTACTTAGCAATTCACCCAGAAACAAAAAGAAATTTCAATGCTCCAGAAGGTGTTTATCATAAAATTTACAAAGGAAAAGATGAACTTTATACCACAACTTCACCACTTCCTTATCAAGATACATTACCACTTGATTTAGGATATGAAGATGGAACTGGTGGAGGAAACTCACTTTTATTTTAAGACAAAGCTCCAAAAAATTTGGAGCTTTGATAAATAACTACTCTATTCTTTTTCCTGCATCAGGAGTAAATAAAGGTTTTCCCATAAGTTTAAAATCAGCTATAAATTTTTGAGCTTCATCACTTACTATCCAATTTATAAACTCTTTTGCATTCTCATAATCAGCTTTTGGACAGTTTTTAGTATTTACAGCCATTACTGAATAGAAATTCTTTAAACTTTCATCACCTTGACTTATAATTTCCATATTTGAGTTGCCTTTTAAGCCATCTTCGTATTTTATAAATGTTCCTCTATCAGTTAAAGTTACACCTTTTTGCTCAGCAGCTATATTTATAGTAGCTATCATTCCTTGTCCTGTTTGATTGTACCAACTCTGTTTTTCAGGCACATCTCCAGCTACTTTTTTCCAAACAGAAATTTCTTTATTATGCGTTCCACTTTTATCGCCACGACTAAAGAATTTAATCTTTTCATCTTTGATAATTTTAAATATTTCAGATAAGCTTTTATCTTTAAATTTACCAGCTAAAGATTTATCAGCAACTAAAATAAAATCATTATACATAACAGCTGTTCTATCTATACCATAACCATCTTCTACAAATTTTTTCTCAACTGCAGGTGAATGAACAAATAAAATATCTGCATCACAGTTTTTACCCATTTCTAGTGCTTGACCTGTTCCAACAGCAACCCATTTTAGTTCAACTCCAGTTTTATCTTTATAAACAGGAGCAATGGCATCTAGCAAGCCAGTATTATCAGTGCTTGTAGTTGTTGCCATAACCAAATCACTATCTTTTGCATTTAATGACAAAGCAGTTATGAAACTAAGTGCTAATAAAGCTAATTTATTTTGCATTTTTATCCTTTTAAATAAATTTTCAAATATTCTACCATATTTAAATTGAAAATATTTAAATTTTGCATATTAATTATTTTTTTTCAGCATATATAAAAGAAATTTTAAATAAACTTATAAAATATTATAAATTATACAAAAAGGAAAATCTTGGATTTTATACTAGATGGAATTTATGAAGCCTTAAGACTTCTTATTTCTTTTGATGAAGAGACTTATTTTGCCATTAAAACAACACTTTATTCATCATTTTTTTCCATCATTATAGCCTTAATTATCGGTATGCCACTTGGATTTTGTTTGGGATATTTTAACTTTTTTGGAAAAAAATTTTTAAGAATTTTAAGCGATACTGGTCTAGCTATGCCAACTGTTGCAATTGGACTTATTTTATACGCTTTGTTTTCAAATAGAGGCCCACTTGGCAATTTAGGTCTTTTATTTACTTTAAAAGCTGTTATAATTGGTCAAATTTGTTTATCTTTACCAATAGTGATTTCTCTAACTGCAAGTGTGATAGAAAATATGGAAATAAAACACTTAAGACTTATAAAAAGTTATCATTTAAGAGGCTATAAACAAATTTTAACTGTTTTATTTGAAAATAGATACCCATTAATAGTAGTTATAGCAACCACTTATGGCAGAATTGTTGCAGAAGTTGGAGTTGCAATGATGGTAGGAGGAAACATTAAATGGCATACAAGAACCATCACAACCGCTATTTCCCTTGAGACAAATAAAGGAGAATTTGCAATGGGAATAGCCCTTGCAAGCGTCCTTATAACAATAGCGTTTTTAGTAAATTTATTTATTTATGCTTTAAAAAAGTTTGATAAATGAAAATTTCAAATTTAACCAAAATATATAATTCACATCTTATTTTAGATATAAAAAATTTAAATATTGACACTACAAAAATAATAGGACTAACAGGTACCAATGGAAGTGGAAAAAGCACACTTTTAAGAATAATTTCCGGCATTGAGAAGCCAACTAGTGGAACTGTTGATTTAAATATTTCCACAAAAGACATATCGATACTTTTGCCTGAACCAATGCTTTTAAAAAGAAGTATCAGGAAAAATTTTGAATTTGTTTTAAAAAATAATGGACTTATGAGTGAGTTTAAAAAAAGAGTAAAAAAATCTTTAAATTACGCAGGACTTAATGAAAGTTTTTTGGATAAGAAATACTACGAATTAAGCAGTGGGCAAACTGTAAGAGTTGCTTTTGCTTTAATAATTGCCATAAAAAATAGGCTTATTTTACTTGATGAACCAACTAATAGTGTTGATTTACAAACCGCGAGGCTTTTTAGTAAAGCCATAAAAGAGCTAAATTTAAAACATAATTGTGGCTTTATAATAGCAAGTCATGATGAAAAATGGCTTAGCGTTTTAACAGATGAAAATATTTTTTTATATAATGGAAAAGTTGCAAAATTTGAGTATAAAAATGTATTTGAAACAAAAAATGGAAAAATAAATTTTGGTAAAAATTTAAACTACAAAATCCCATTTAAAGAAACTAGAAAAGTAGCTATAGATCCAAGTAAAATCACACTTGAAAAAATGCCATCACAAGACTTTTATAAAGGACTTTTGCATTCAATATCATTAATAAATAAAAATACTTTATTGGTAAAAATCAAATTTGGAGATTATCTTTTAAAATGCCATTCTTCTAAAAATTTAGACTTAAAAACTGGTGATGAGATTTACTTCAAAATAGAAAATGATGCTTTTGAAGTAATTTAATGGTTTTATTGCTAAATAATACACTAAACTTAGAATTAAAAAAAATATTTTTTCATAATGAAAATTTTTAAATAGACTAATAAATTTAGGCATCAAAATGCTTAATAATTAAACTAATCTCATCAGCCATTTTTAAAAGTGTTTTTTCATCATAAGGCTCATTTAGTATCCATTTTCCACCTGTAGAAAAGCCCTTGTCTCCTTTAACAGCAATCTTGTTAAGTGCTTTTAGTCT